>ERZ842401.251-NODE-251-length-75076-cov-8.988763_pt1 | contig 75076 bp, 89 predicted proteins | sample MGYA00521270_ERZ842401 | MGnify/ENA primary metagenome ERZ842401 (study PRJEB31892, sample SAMEA3878208) | bioreactor metagenome | biome: Moose rumen | place: Sweden | collected 2011-10 | study: EMG produced TPA metagenomics assembly of the PRJEB12797 data set...
ATATAATCAAACTACGCCTCTTGTGGCAAAAACACCCGGAGCAACGGTTGTTTTTATCCTCGAGCGTCGGTGTTGTCAATATATCGCCTGTAATTATTTGTTTTTTTGCGGATAAATTCAGATATTAAATCTTAAATTTAAATATTTATCTTTTTAGCAATTTCCATATAGGCTAAAGCTTGCGGTGATTGAGGTTGATCTTCTACAATTGGTCTGCCTTCATCGGCGTGTGTTCTGATGTCAATATGTAGGGGTATCTCACCCAAAAATCTAACTCCTATTTTTTCAGCGGTTTCTTTGGCGCCGGCGTGACCGAAAATTTCTTCCTTATGACCGCATTCAGGGCAGATATAATAACTCATATTTTCCACTACACCCAAAATCGGAATGTTGACTTTATTAAACATATTAACTCCTTTAACTGCATCAATCAAGGCAATGTCTTGCGGGGTTGACACAATCACCGCACCGTCAATTTTGAGTTTTTGAGCTAAAGTTATTTGAATATCGCCGGTACCGGGGGGCATATCAATTACCATTATATCAATCTCACCCCATTCAACTTGAGTTAAAAGTTGTTCCAAAGCTCCGCCGGCTTTAGCCCCGCGCCAAACCAAGGGCGCATCGCGATCGATAAGCGTGCCGATAGACATTGATTTTATCCCATACACCTCAAAAGCATTAAAGGTTTTGCCGTCATAAGATATAACTGGTTGATTTTCATATCCCAACATTGTGGGAATTGACGGACCGTATATATCCGCGTCAAATAAAGCTATCTTTTTGCCTAATTTACTCAAAGCCAAGGCCAAATTTACTGCTGTGGTTGATTTGCCCACACCGCCTTTACCCGAGGCCACGGCAATAATTTTTTTCACTCCTTTTATTTGCCATAATTCCGGTTGCTTGCCTAAAGTGGGGGCGCCGCGTTCAGAGGTAAAAATTATATTTACCTTATTAATTCCTTTAATGGCGGCAATTTCTCGTTCCAAAACTGCTGTATCAGGCTTATTATCCGTATTTTGCAAAGTAATAATCGCTCGGCCGTTTTTTACAATTAAAGCGGCGATGTTTTCCGGTTTATAGTATTTTGTAACCAACTCGCGAATTAATTCTTCTTTTGTTTTTGTCAACGTATTATTCTCCTGTTGATAGATGAGTGATTGTTGTTTTATTAGCCTGTTTATATTATATAATCACCATAGTTTCAATAAAAATAACGGAGTAAATAACACAATGGCCAAATACATTAATCCGTGGAATCATCCCGACGATGACGATGATAACAATAGCGACAAGCCTTGGATTGGCAATATGATTATCAATTCCCCTAAGCCTAAATTGAAAAAAATTCTCAAAGCTCCGCAAAAACCCGACTTTGAATTCAAGTGGTGGTGGAGTTTGGTGATAATAGCTTTAATTTGGTTGGGCTCGGGATTTTATTCGGTGCAACCCAATGAAGAAGGTATAGTGTTGCGTTTCGGTGCTTATGTAGATACAACCACTCCCGGATTGCATTATCATTTGCCGTTTCCCATAGAGCAGGTTTATAAGGTAAACATTACCCAAGAACGCAGTATCAATTTAGGGGTGTCAACGGCTAAAGGTCCGGCTAATACTTTTACCGAGAGCCATATGTTGACCGGCGATGAAAATATCGTTGATGTTAATCTAACGATTGTTTGGCGCATTGAAAATGTTAAAGATTATGTATTTAATATGCAAAATCCGGATCAAACGGTTAATGTAGCGGCACAATCGGTTTTGCGAGAGATTGTCGGCCAGTCAGAAATGTTGCCGATTATCTCCGGCGATCGCGGTAAGGTTGAAGATGAAACCAAAGAAGAATTGCAAAATGTGTTGGATGAATTCGGCTCCGGAATAAAAATTGTGCGTGTTAAATTACAAAAAGCCGATCCTCCGAAACAAGTGGTTGATGCCTTCAACGAAGTGCAACGCGCCAAAGCCGATATGGAGCGTTTCAAAAACGAGGCTGAGGCTTATCGCAATGAAATTTTACCCAAATCACGCGGTGAAGCCGAGCAGCGCTTGCAAAATGCTCAAGCCTATAAACAGGCAATAGTGGCCAAAGCTCAAGGTGAGGCCGAACGCTTTGCTAATGTTTATGCCGCCTATAAACAAGGACGCGAAGTAACGACTAAGCGTATGTATTTAGAGGCGATGGAAGCGGTTTTGCAGAATTCGGATAAGATAATTTTGCCCGATAAAGCGGCATCATCGGTGATACCTTATTTACCGCTTGACCGCTTACACAGTTCAGCTACCGCAAGTCAACCGAATAAAGGAGAAAAATAATGAAAAATAAATTATCAAGTATTTTGTTGGCCGTAGCGGTTGTTGTAATCGGGTTGGTATTTGAGGGAATGTTTATTATTAACCAAACCGAGCAGGCAATTGTTTTGCAGTTTGGTGAGCCGATACGCGAGATAAAAACTCCGGGGCTTAAATTTAAGATTCCCTTTATTCAACGTGTAGTGATTTATGAAAATCGCTTATTGAATTTAGATCCGCCTGATCAAGAGGTGGTGTTGAACGATAAAAAACGTCTTGATGTTGATAGTTTCACCCGTTATCGTATTGTTGATCCGCTTAAATTTTATCAAACCGTACGTACTGAGGCGCAGGCACAGTCTAAGCTGGAGGAAATTGTCAATTCGTCCGTGCGCAAAGTTTTGGGACGTATTACTTTACAAGAATTACTCTCGCAAAAGCGCACCAAAATTATGGCGGATATTTCCCAAGCGGTTAAAGATGACGCTAAGCAAATCGGGGTGAGTGTTGCCGATGTTCGTATTCGTCGCGCTGATTTGCCTTTAGAAGTATTGCAGGCTATTAATGCCCGTATGCAAACCGAACGTCAACGCGATGCCAAAGAGTTTCGCGCCACCGGTCAGCAAGAGGCACAAAAAATTCGTGCCGCAGCGGAAAAAGAACAAGCAGTAATTATTGCCGATGCCGAGAAAAAAGCGCAGATAATTCGCGGTGAGGGCGATCGTCAAGCCATAGAGATATGGAATAGAGCCGCAGAAGCTGATCTGGAGTTCTTTGCCTTTTATCGTTCCTTGGAGGCCTATAAAAAGTCACTGAATTCCGCCGGTGGTGAAACTTCGATGGTGCTTTCTCCGGATAGTGAATTTTTTACCTATTTTAACCGCACATCTGCGAAAGGAAAATAATTATGAACAAAAACCTTATCTTGTTTGTTGCTTTAGTCGGTACGTTATTGGCTCCGATGGTTGAAGCTACTGATTTTCCGGCAAAATCGAGAATGCCGTCATTTGCACCGATGGTGGAAAAGATGCTACCGGTGGTGGTAAACATTTCCACCAAGCATCAAGCACAAATGCCAAAGGAAAAATTGCGGGTAGATTCTTCCAATCCGGCGTTGCGCGATTATTTTTTGCAAGATGAAGGTTCCACCACCTCTTTAGGTTCCGGCTTTTTGGTTGATCCTAAGGGGTATATTGTCACCAATTACCACGTGATTAAAGATGCTCAAGAGATTGTGGTAAAATTGGCTTCCGGTTCATCTTATACCGCTTCGGTTATCGGTAGTGATGAGCCTACGGATATAGGGATGATAAAAATTGAAACGGCCGAGAATTTACCTTTTGCCGATTTGGGTGATTCGGATACGCTTAAAGTCGGGGATTGGATTTTAGCCATCGGTAATCCTTTCGGTTTAGGTTCGAGCGTTTCGGCAGGTATTGTCAGTGCTAAGTCGCGCGACATTGATATGGGGAGTTATGATAATTTTATCCAAACCGATGCCGCGATTAATCAAGGTTCTTCGGGTGGACCTATGTTTAACACCGAGGGAAAAATCGTCGGTATCAGCACGGCATTATTTTCCTCATCAGGAGAAAGTATCGGGGTTGGTTTTGCCACACCAATAAATTTAGGGCGCTTTGTTATTGCTCAGCTGATGGAAAAAGGAATAGTTGAACGCGGGTGGATCGGAGTAAAAATTACCGCTAACGAAAAGCCTCTGGCTATCAGTGATAAGGATAATTTTACCGGCGGTGTGGTAATTTCCGAGGTTGTTGCCGGTTCACCGGCGGATAAATCGGGGATACAGGTTGATGATATTGTGATAGCCGTTAACGGTCGTAATGTTGAGGGGGTTAAAAGTTTTTCACGTGAGATTGCCGAAACACCAAAGGATAAAAACATAATTTTGCGTGTATGGCGTGCCGGAATGCCCAAAGATTTCACTATGGTCGTGGAAAAGGCTCCGTTATTGCAAGAATCTGTTGCGGTTGAGAATGAAACGGCGGAATTATCGGAGTATGCTTCTTTACCATCATCAAGTTCTTTGTTACCGGAAGCTCCTAAAGGTTATATCACCGAGTTAGGTATAGCCGTAGAAGAGAAAGATGGACACATTGAAGTTATTGAAGTTTTGGAAGATTCTTTAAGCGCCGTTCAAGGCATTAAAACCGGTGATATTCTCGGAAAAATTAACTCTAATGAAATTAAATCGGTATCAGATGCTCGCTCATATGTTGATTATGCTTTATCCGGCAACGGGCAGTTGCAGTTGTCGATTGTTCGTGACGGCGAGCCGCATAATGTTTATCTGGAGATAAAAAAATAATGAGCCGTATGGATTTTTATCATCTGCAAACCTCGATTTTAGATGCGGTGTTGCCGCAGTTGTTGGAGAAAGTTTATGCCAATAAACAAAGAGCGGTGGTTAAAATCGGCACCCGAGAGCGGGTAGGTTATATCAACACGTTGCTATGGACTTATGATGAGGAATCTTTTTTACCTCACGGCTCTAAAGCTGACGGTAATGCCGAGTTACAACCTGTGTGGCTGACTGCAGACGATGATAATCCCAACAATGCTAATATGTTGTTTTTGGTCGATGGCGCCGATTATGATGCCGATAAGTTAGAAAGTTTTGTGCGGATATTTTATATTTTTGACGGTAATGTGCCGGAACATTTGAATAAGGCGCGTGAATATTGGAAATTCGCTAAGGACGCCGGAGTAGATTGTTTTTATTGGCAACAAAATGACACTGGAAAATGGCAACAGAAATAAGTTGCTATTTTTTGTATACAATAAACCCTCGACCGATTAATGAGTCGAGGGTTTATTATACGCAGATTATTTATTTGCGTTTTAATCCGCTGACAGCCGCAGGTTTCTTATCCCCCGAATTGTCAATAGCATCGGCAATCGGAGTATAAACTCTGACCGCTTTAGGTTTAGGAGTATAACTGCGTTGACCGCAAATATCTAATCCTACAGCTTTAAGAGCGGTTTCAATCGGAATGAATAAATCGGGCAAATTATCATCTTTTTTGGTCTTATGAGCAATACCGATAATATTACCTTTCTGGTCGATTAAAGCACCGCCCAAGGTAACGGTTTGTACGAAAGTATCAACAATAATCTCTGCGCCGCTGTCTTCATTAAAGCGGTAACCGACCACCCGTCCTTCATTATCAATATAATTTTCACCATCTTCATCGAAATTAAGCATTCCCAAAGTCAACAAAACATCTTTGTTAACTTCCGGTAATTTCAAGTTCATCGGTAAAGGCGTATATTCAGTCGGTTCATCGAGTAACAGGACCGCCACGTTTTTCGACGGGTTAACTCGGAATGCCGAAGCATTAAACTCTTTGCCGTTAACCGTGCGCAAGCGATACAGATTATTATCTTTGACAATCAAATCCGCTGACGTCAAAACCAAATTATTGGCAATAATCAAACCGGCGCCTTTTTGCCCGCGTGAATTATCAACCGATACTATAGAAGCGCGTAAACGATACAAATTCTGCGGATTAAGGTTTTCAAACGGCGGATTATTAACAATACAGAATTGACTGTTAACATTGGCAAAAGATTTTTCCGAGACGGTTTCAATTAAGGTTTGCCCGCTCCCTTTAGTGCCGCCTTCTTCGTGCACCTCAATTTCCAGAGGAATATCGACGAAAAAGTCATCGCTTACCGAGATATTTTCTGAAGCTTTCAACATCGGGGCTTCTTCTATCTGCAATTCACGGCAGTCACTGCGCATAGCAAAGTTTCTATCCCGTACTTGTGCTTTCATTTCAGCAGCCAAGCGGCATTCCGGAGTGCGGCAACTGCGGGTTTGTACTCCCATAAATTCCAAATCAACTACGTCGACGTCGACCATATTATTGATATTGCTCACATCGACGCTACTTGCCATTTTTTCTTTTTCGACATAAGTCACCGGAATATATTTAATCGGCGGTTGAATATAAGTCATTTGATTTTGCGTGGTATTGACAGCGGCATCGCAGTTTTGCATCATTTGTACACCGCGCAACTCCGGAGCATATTGTTGATTAAAGCAACTTGTGCATCCGTTATTTTGTTGAACAACTCTGAGTTGAGCTTCAATATCTTCTTTACGAATGCGTTGCAATAAGGTGGGGTTTAAGCAGCTTACTTCGGGTAATTTAACCAAAGCATCTTCAAAAGCGCGTTCAATAAGTAAGTTTTCACCGTTAGGCTCACCTTCCATAACTTGGCCGTAACCGGTAGTGGTACCGCGGCAATAAACCGTATCTTTGCTCAAATTCATCACCCGCCAAACCACGGTCATTTCAGATGTACCGCTGCGCAAGCGTTTGTTTTTAGCTTCTTCCCAGTCAAACTCATCACAAATATTCATAAAATAGTCGGTAATTTCAGCGGTGATAATATATTCGGGGTAGGGCAGTTTATCCGAATCGGAGTAATAAACATTGGAGCGATCTACCACTACCGGATAAAAATCATTCATAGTTTCATAGAACACATCATAGAAGTGCATATCTTTTTGCACGGTGCGGCCTTGATTGAGGTAAGCATTTTTCTGCTCTCTGCGACACCCGAACAATCTGAATTTATAATCACCCAGTTTAGTGTTGAATTCGTCATATCTTCGATCTTTTTTGATTCGAAAATCAACATTTTCGAGCTTAATCGGAGCGTAAGCGTTGCGATTTTTGTGCAACATATCATAGGCTTGATATTGTGTATCATCAATAATTAAGCTTTGATAACGAATTTTTTGCTTGTCTTGCAGGTAAGAAATACGGCGTACGGGTTTTTTCTTGGATTTTTCACACATACAGTCGAAAAGACCGGACGACTCGACTTCATAGGCCGAAGCATCGCACATACAAGGCAATAATTCGGGACTTTCTTTGCTGCAAGATGACAGCGCAACCGCAAGAAACACAAGGGCTAAGCTCAATTTATTAGGCATAATAAAAACTGCTCCGTTTAAGTTTTAGAAATACAAACTTTGCCGATATGACAAAGCTTCAGCTACGTGCAGTTTAAGAATTTTTGATTCATTTTGCAAGTCCGCAATCGTTCTTGCTAACCGCAAAGTACGATGATAAGCTCTGGCCGATAGTTTATACTTGTCGGCAAAGCTGATTAATATCTTGGCGGCTTCATCATCGGTTTGGCAAGCTTTTTCCAAGGCTTCGCCCGAAAGTTGAGCATTAGTGTATATTCCCTCCAACCCTAATTCATTCATCCGACGTATTTGAATTTGTCGGGCCGCGGTAACTCTTTTTTGAATTTGAGCCGAAGGCTCTCCTTGAGGCGCTTTAGCCAAATCCCACGGGCTGACTGCCGGAACATCAATTTTTATATCGATTCTATCCAAAAACGGACCGGATAATTTAGCCAAATATTCCTGTGCGCAAATCGGGGCGCGTTTGCATTCTCGGTCGGCTTGACCGAGATAACCGCATTTACAGGGATTCATTGCCGCAATCAGTTGAAAATTGGCAGGATAAGTTACATGAGCATTAACTCGTGATATTTCAATGCGTTTGTTTTCCAAAGGTTGCCTCAGCGCCTCCAAAGTCGGGCGGTTAAATTCCGGCAATTCATCAAGAAAAAGTACTCCATTGTGTGCCAAAGAAATTTCTCCCGGTGTTCCTTTTCTGCCGCCGCCGACTAAAGCCGGAGTTGAAGCCGAATGGTGCGGAGCTCTGAACGGGCGTTCAAAACATATTCCCGAACTGCCCAAATTTCCGGCCACCGACATTACCATAGATGTAGCAATAGCCTCTTGCATAGTTAAAGGCGGTAAAATGCCTAAAATTCGCTGTGCCAACATTGATTTACCGGCGCCGGGAGGACCGACCATTAACAGATTGTGTCCGCCGGCAGCGGCGATTTCCAGTGCCCGCTTGGCGCTTTCCTGCCCTTTAACATCAGCCATATCGGCATAAACGGCCGGTAAAGGTTCAGATTGAATTGCCGGCGGGGTAATAATCTCACTTCCTTTGAAATGATTGATAAGATTGACCAGATGTTTGGCGGCGATAATTTCCTCGCATTGCGCCCAAGCGGCTTCGGCACCGTTAGCTTGCGGGCAAATCAAACCTAATTTTTCCTTTTGGGCTTTTAGTGCTGTCGGCAATACGCCGTTAACTTTTAATATCTCGCCATCTAATCCCAGTTCTCCCAAAACCATATAGGATTTAAGCTTATCGGCAGGAATAATTCCCATAGCCGCCAATATTCCCAAGGCAATCGGTAAATCAAAATGCGAGCCTTCTTTAAGTAAATCCGCGGGGGCTAAATTGATTAAAATGCGCTTTGCCGGTAATTCCGCACCGATTGATTGCAAGGCAGCACGCACACGTTCCTTGCTTTCGGCAATGGTTTTGTCGGGTAATCCGACGATAATAAAATTCGGCAGTCCGGAAGTAATTTGCGTCTGCAAGTCAACCCTCAACACCTCTAAGCCGTTAAAAGTTAAGGTATTGATATGGTTCATCATTATAAAAATCCTCTTCTTAAAAATTACCAGCGCGGAGTAACTTCACCGCTACGCCAACGACGTGCAGGGAAAGTATCGACGGTCAAATAATCGAATCTGGCCGGTTTATAAGGAATATATTTGGTGCGAATGTAGCCTTGCCCCTCAAAATATTGTGCGCACTCTTCCGCAGAATATTGCGTGTTGTTATAGCAAGTCACCACCTCGCGAGAGTTAAGATTTTGTAAGGCAATACGAGCTCCGTTCTGTGCCAAAGCTGATGTGGCAAATACAACAGCCGCCATAACAAATAAAGGTAATTTTAGCATATCTTATACTCCGAATTTCATAACATTTACCTCAATTATAATCACTAAAAATTAAATATTATTTAACAATGTTAAGTTATTGTAACAATAACGCTTTATGTTTGTTTTAGATAAAAAAATATGCTAATATATTTATAAGTTGTTGGACAATTGAGCGATGGAGAAAAGAATGGCGGAAACTTATGAGGTTATGCAGAGGTATTTGCGAGAACATAATGTTAGTTTGTTTAATGTGTCGTTGGAGCAAATCGAAAATTTATATAACAAAACAAAAGCTGAATATGATGTTAAAGAGAAAGACGCGGTTGCGAATGAAACTGCGGAACAGCAAAAGGCTGCAGAAGATGTAATTGAAGCCGATTCTATGGAAACAACCAATATAGAAGCTAATTCAAACTCTGATTCTCAAAATAATGACGGTTGGCAGTCGGTCAGCTTAAAACTTTCCGAAAGTGATCGTGCATCAGATTTTAAGGTCGAGAAAAAAGACGAGAGAAATTATCGTTTGATTGGTGAACCGAGTTTGGCTGAAATAAAGGCGTTTTGTGGACAATTACCGGAAAAACCTAAATATGTTAATTTAGGCGATGGGCTTTCTGGTGAAACCAAAGCTATGATGCTTGCTGTTTTGGGTAAAGATCGCATAAAAAATTACCAAGCTCTTTCACAAGAAATTACCGATAAAGCAAAAGAATTTGCTGATAAACTTAAAAGTAATGACAGTGGGAAACTTGAAACCGTTGCTGAAGAAGAAAAAGACTACGGCGTCAACAGATGGGCATATGATATAGAAAATACGAAGGAAAGTGTTGAGCCGGTGGTTATGACAAAAGAAAATATGTTTGCAATGATGAAAAACCACCAGTACGCACTTGAAAGCACTTCTGAAGATTCTAGCAAAATTTTTATGGAACATCAGCAAGCCGGTGAAAATGTTCTAAATAATTACATCGCGGGTAAGGTTGTTATAGAACCGGAAAATAAGGAATTAATGGAAGAGTTTATTGAACGTTATGCCGGCGGAAATTCCGATAATAAGGAGTTGTATGAGCAAGCTCTTGCAAAATTACATCAGCCGGAATCAAAAGAGGAAGTGCAGGAAGTTAAGCCTCAAGAGGAATTGCGTGAAGATGCAAGTCAAGTTCGTGTCGCTAATGAAGAACAAAGAGATGATGTACCAACCTCTTCGGTATCGTCTGAAAATGTTGCTTCAGCCTCAATAGAGCAATCTCAACTTGATGTGTCATCTGCCAACAAGATTAAAGAACCGGAGGAAAAACCTAAAGGCAGAATAGCAACTTATTTTGCCGCACGTAAACAACACAAACAAGAGGTTAAAAAAACCGAAGGTTTGAATAAACTGCTTACACAATATGGTGTTGCCAGCAGGGGCGATTTTTCATCCTCAAGATTAAAGTCAAATTTCGATCAATATATTGAAGAGTTGAAGGGATATGCTGATAAACCCAAGAAAGAGTGGCCAGATAAACACAAAGGCTCTATCAAAGAGTTCAATAAAATAGCCAAACTCTACAACGGTGATATTGAAAAAATGAAGGCAAGCCTAAATGACTATAATTCAGGTAAGCCGGGAACTCAGCCTAAAAAAACAATGGAAATTTACGAAACAGAATCTGAAAAACAAGAGAAGTTAAGAAAAGAATGGAAAGAATATAAAAAACAGGTAAAGGCTGAGAAAAAAGCCGAGAAAAAGGCTGAAAAAGAGCGGCAAAAGCGAGTAAAGAATATTGCTAAGGCTCGAAAAATCGTGGTCAGAGATCAAGCCAAATTAGCTAAAGTTGAAGATAAGATAAGAGAAGTTGAGGCTAAAGACAATATTTCCCAGCGCAAAAAAGATAAAAAATTGATTAAGTTGCTGGCGCAGTGCGGTAGATTAAAAGATCACACGGATTCTCATTCAGCTCGCAAAGAAACGCGCAAGATAGTACGCGAAAACGGTAATAATAAAGAATGGCGCGACGAACAACTGATAAAACTATCTCGCAGTCGCCAAGGCTACAAAGATTAATCATATAAATAGTAATCTCCGTCTTACCGATGTTGGTTTGGCGGAGATTTTCTTATTGCTTGATAAGTATAATATAAACCTAAATAAGATAAAAAAATACTTGCAAAATAAATATTTTTTTGTTATACCACGCCTTGTCCTTGCCACAGCGTTAGGCTATGGCTATACAAGAGCTGCGTGGCGACACGCATTGTTGAGAAATCCATAAGGAGAAAATATAAATGAATAAATATGAAAGCGTGCTGATTGCACGTCAAGATTTAGGCACTTCCCAAGTCAGCTCGTTGATTGACAGTCTTAAAGACGTTGTCAGCAAGCAGGGCGGTGAAGTTGTCCGCGTTGATAACTGGGGTTTGAAAAACCTTGCTTATCGCATCAAAAAAAATCGTAAAGGTCATTATGTTCTGCTCAATATCCAAGCTCCGGCTACTGCCGTTGCCGAGTATGAGCGTGTTATGCGTGTTAACGAAGACATCATTCGTTATATGACCGTTAAAGTTGACGAGTTTTCTGATAATTCAAGTTCCGAGGCCGAAGATGTTTCAGCCTCCGCAACCGAAGAGCAGGGAGAATAATTATGGCTAAGCAAGTATTTTTTAGAAGAAAAAAGAGCTGTCCTTTTTCTGGTGAAGATGCTTTGAAGATTGACTACAAAGATGTTAAACTTCTTTCGCGTTACATCTCCGAAAAAGGCAAGATTATCCCCAGCCGCATTACTTCGGTTTCGGCCAAAAAGCAAAGAGAATTGGCTCGCGCTATTAAAAGAGCTCGCTATTTGGCTTTGTTGCCCTATGTTGCAATGTAGTTTTAAGGAGTAAAGAAAATGGAAGTTATCTTACTTGAACACGTTGAAAAATTGGGCAAAATGGGTGAGAAAGTTAATGTTAAAAACGGCTATGCCCGTAACTATCTCTTGCCCCAGAAAAAAGCCTTGCGTGCTACCGAAGCCAATTTGGCTGTTTATGAGGCCAAGAAGGCTGAGTTAGAAGCTCACAACAAAAAATTGTTTGATGAGGCTAATAAGTTGGCTGATGCTTTGAACGGATATTCTACGGTTTTGATTCGTCAAGCCGCTGAAACCGGCCAATTATACGGCTCGGTTACCATTCGTGACATTGCTGCTGCTATCCAAGAGGCCGGTCACTCTATCGAGCGTCGCCAAATTTTCTTGGAAAAGACAATCAAAGATTTGGGTATTTACAAGGTTAAGTTGAATCTTCACCCCGAGGTATCCCAAACCATTTTGGTCAACGTTGCCCGCAGTGACGACGAAGCCAAAAAACAGGCTAAAGCCTTTGAAAATGCTTAAGATTTAAGATAAAATTTTAAGTATTTAATTAAAAAAGCTCCCGTAACTGGTTGTTGCGGGAGTTTTTTTAGTTATCTGCTTTGTTCCTTGAGTTGTGTTACCTGTGTAACATTCTTTGGTGAGATATTACTTAACACTTTGGTAACCACCTCCGGAACATAAGCCTTTATAGCCGTTTCACGCGCTCTGTTGGGATTACATTCTTTATCGGTCGGTGCGCATATTATAGAGCTGTCGATCTCTTTATCTATTCGCGCCAGATAGTACGATTTGTTGCCAACCTTAATATCATCTTTCTCACCTTCATGCTTCTTCTCATGCAAAGATTTGTCAATAACCAACTCTAAGTTAAAAATTTTATTGAGTAACTTCTTATTATCCCAAGATTTAAATAATCCGTGATATTTTCGATCAATCTTATGATGTACGGTTATATGACTGCACTCAACTTCCCGTTTTTGTTTATCAGACATCAAGTTATATTTTGCGTCTTCTTTAGGGCTTAAAAAACCAAGCGATTTAAAACCGGTATTTCCATTTCCTAAATCTCTAATCCACGCGGATATATTGGTTTTTATATAATCATCTTTTGTAACCCGCTCATCGGGGAAATGTTTTTGTTTATGATTCCAACATCCTTCAATTGCAGTCTTGTATGTTTTTTGCGCTACTTTGGCAATTTCCGCATTGGTTAATTCGGGATTTTCCAAGGTTTTGCGTATATTATCATATATATAATTGCTGATGTTTTTATTCTTGGATAACTCCGAGCCAACTTCAATAAAATTACCCATAAATTTCAAAAATTCTGCACGTTTGGTTGCATCAAATTCGTCATATATATCGTGGTTGACTTCTTTGTTTGCTTCAACTGCTGTAACGATAAAAGGTAAATCGGTAAGTTGTTTTTCAATCTTATCAATTAACTTGGGTTCTTGCAACAATTCATTATCTGGGTCTTCTAATTTGGCTTGAGCAAAATCAAAAGCCAGTTGTTCGCGCAACTTTTTGGGAAAACCGCGCTGGGGATTGTTTTTTAATTTTTCCCAGTCGTTTACCCCCGAAGGTAATAAAGCTAAAGTATATTCCATTAATCCGTTTTCTTGTAATTTATTAAGGATTTCGGACATTCCAATGTCGCGAACTTGTGGCGCAAATTCCTTCATTTTTTTTAATAAAGCTTCATCAGATTGGATAAATCCGTTATCATCAAGCACTTGCCATTCATATAATTTATCAAAAGTTGCTTCATCATTGTTTTTGAGTTTTTCATCAAACTCTTTTTTGCGTTTTTGAAATATCGGCGAATTAACATCTAAATTATCGCAATCGTTACATAAATCATAAATCTGTATAATCTTACTGGCGCAATAAGCCCTTGCAGCTACCGGTATTTTATCGGGATTAATTTTCTTTGTTACAGTTGCTTTTGCCATACTATTAATCCTATTATCAGATTATCTTTATTAAATATATTCTACCGCCGATAAACTTTTTTGTCAATAAAATATATTTGTTGACAAAATAGCCGAATCGTGCTATTTTGCTTCCATAAAATTAAGTATTATGGATATTAAAACGCTAAAATTAGTTCACGGCCTGCAAGGCAAGTCAGTGGGCTACGGAGTATTAGAGGTCAAAACAGCCTCATCCTCCGAAATCAAGCTGAAACCCGCACTATGGGTTAGAGGAAGCCGTCAATACTTTGACTTCTACTCTTTCAAATTTTACAGTGAAGTCAATTTGTCGGAAATAAGCCGCAAGGTTTATCCGGCAAAAATTCGGCGGGAAAACGGCAAAATCTATCTTACCGCTGAAGGCGGCCGTGAGATTGAATTGCCGAAAAACTATTTTGACAAGCTCTACGAGAGGCTTGTATACAAGGAAGATGTAGTCTTCCTGTAAAAAAACAAAAACGCAATCCCTAATATAATCGCATTACAACGGGGTTGCGTTTTTTTTGGGTTTTTGAGTTATCACATAATTAATAAAAAAAACTTGACTCTTTGATGCTATCAATATACAAAGACCATAAATTACTGATTAGGAAAAATACGAGGAACTGTTTTGCGATATAAAGATTGTATAGTTGATTATATCCGTAAAAATCGTGGTGAGAAAGTCAATATTATCGGAGCTATTGACAATATTGTAGATTCTTATCTTGATTTCGTAGTTCAAGATAATGATTTGAAGTTATTTGATATTTGTATGACGCCTAACCTTACACAAGCACAATTAGACGCATTTTTGGCTGAATTTGATATTGAAACGGTTTCTGCCAAAAAGTCGGTAATGTTGGCTTATGCTATGAAAAATCACCCTGAGCTTGATTTCGGCGAGCATAATGGGCCGCGTCTTAAGGGTTTGCTTAATTTTCAGCGTTTTGCCAACTTAGGGCTCATTTCTCACTTTACCAAAATCGTGCGTGCGCTTAATACTGTCGGTATCAAGCCGATGATTATTAAAGGCGGTGCTATGAAGCATCTGCGCCCCGAGTTACCGCGAATTATGGGCGATATTGATATTGTGGTGGCATCTAACAGAGAATATTTACAAGCTATTCAGATTATTACCGATTTAGGCTATGATTATGTTGATAATGAGCACGCCGTTGATGTGCACGAAAAGGGCAAGAAAAAAGGTCTGTTGGATATTCATCAGTTTATTGAGCTTGGTGTTGATTATGATCATAAGTTTATTGCGGAATTGTTCTCCCGTGCGCAGTTGTGTAAAGTCTTTTCTTGTGACGTCTATGTGCCGAGTTTTGAGGATTTAGCCTTTATTTCCTTGATGAATATGGTTAAAAATTTGCACGATAAAACCTCTATGGGCGGGGTTATTTATACTTTAATTGATTATTCTTGGCTTAAAGTCAACAAGTCGGATTTTGACTTTAACCGGATTGTACGCGATGTTGAAGCCACCGATACCTCTATACAAATGATGTTTGCCGCCAGATTCGCCAATCGTTTGGTTAAAGGAATGTTTGACGAAGAGTTGGCATCGGCGAGTAATTATACCACCCAGTTAGAAAATTACTTTAATCGCGAGTATTTCTATCAAATTTATGTTCACGATATCAAATACGCTTGTAAACAAATCAAGTTAAAAAGTGCATTTAGCGGTTGGAACGGGTTCAAGACTTATGTAACTAACAAAATTCCGCATTTTTTTACCAAGCGTATTATGAAATCGCAGTTTTTAATTAATCTGTTTTTAAAATTTGTTCATTGATATAAGGGTTTGTAATGAGAGTAGATGTTAAAAATAAAGAAGACTTGCGCAAGTACTTCACCAATTTGCAAAATTGGTTGGCTCAGAAGCCGGTTGTTTTTACCAAATATCTTGATTTCGGGGTAAAAGTTATTCGCATCATCTCTTATGATAAAGATTTTTTGCCGCATATCAAACGGCAGTTGACTTATGTTTTGCGCGATGAGGCTGCAAGTTATGATGAAACGCTTGTTGTGTTTAAAGAAGAAGATTTTAAGAATGTTTCCGTTAATTTAAGTGACGAGTTCAATCCTAAGAAAAATATGCGTCTGCGCTTGGATCTTATTATTAACAAATTGAATTACCCGAACTTACAAATTATGGATAAGGATTATTCTGCCGTAAAACCGGTGATTAACATCGGCAAAGATACAATTGAGGCTTATGACCAGCAAAACAAGATTTTCTATTATGCCGTAAAGGATTTGGAACCGGAAGAGTTTATCAAGCGCGGTCACGCTTTTGTGCATCCGTTAAATAATCTTATCAAAACTCCTACGACGAATATTGTTCACGGAGCCATCATTGGGTATAACAATAACGGTATGTTATTCTGTGCGCGTGGTCATAGAGGTAAATCAACATTGACAGTACACGCTATGATGCACGATTTTGAATATGTATCTGATGACTATCAGATTTTGGAGAACAAAGATGGTCAATTGTTGTCTTATCCGATTTATTCAATTATCACTTTAAGTCCTATGATGTACAGCGAGCTGTATGATGATTTGAAAGGTAAATTTGTTTCTAACAATGCTCGCAAGGATAAATATGTCATCAATATCGCCGGTTATCATAACCAGTTCCGCAAAGCCTACCCGATAAGGTTTTGCTTGTTTCCGGAGATTGTATCAGATAAAGAGCCGAGCATTACATTTTGCACACCTCAAGAGAAGGGCAGGGCAATTGTGCATTTAATTCAATCGACGACCAACCAAGCGCATGACTTGAATAATCGTGCTGTGATTGAAAAGCTTTATACTATGGTTAAGGATTTGGATTTTTATAAATTTAATCTCTGCCGCGATTTAGATGCCAACACCGAATATTTAAGAGATTTTCTTAAAAAATTTAATTTTGATTTTCGCAAAGGTATCAAAACCAATAGGATTTTAGTTGATATTACGTATGATTTAGCCAATATCATAGACAGTGAAACCTGTACGATTTATTCAATGAATAAATTTGCTACTAACGTTTATGAGAATTTATTATTGGGTAAAGCTGAAGATGAAATTTGGCAAAAAATTGCACCATTTGCAAGTCAAAACGCCAATTTACACGAGGAATTTACCAATCTTGTTTCTGCTATTCACCAAAAGGGATTTATTCAATCCGGAGTGGATATGCCGGCCGATTGCAGTATTAAGTCGGAGTTTGCTGAAGAATGTAAATTTAAGCTTTCTTTAAGAGAGTTTGCTACAGATGGTACTATTGAGTTAACTACAATTAAATAATGGATAAAATAATGACTACTTATGCATTAAATGATGAAAAAATGTTTGCCGACATTACCGATGGCATCGCTATCGTAATCAACAGCGAAACCGGAATTTATTATGGTTTTAATGGTTTGGGTTCGGCAGTTTTGCAAAACATCATCAATGGTGTCTCGATTGAAAATATTTTAGCCTCTCTGCAGGCAGCAGGCGCTCCGGCTGATATGTCAGCCAAGCTCAATGCTTTTATTGCCGATATGCAGGCTAAAGGTATGTTGGTATCAGCTGCTGATAGCGCCGCTAGCGCCGAAATTGATGCCAATATTGCCAAAGAGGACAATTTTGAGCTCAAATTAGACGAGTATAATGATGCACAAGAGTTGCTCTTGGCTGACCCGATTCACGAGGTCAAGGAAGACACCGGTTGGACACCTGAAAAAGATTCTATCGGTTATTCAAAAGAAGAAACTGCTGAACGTGAAAAGAAAGTCGAAAAATAATGGAAGATTTTGATAGATCTCAAAATATTGCGGCTCCGAGCGATTTGCATAAAATTATGCAGAAAAGAGTTGGTGCAGTTATGCAAAAACGCTTGGTGCTTAATCGTTTGGAATCTATCAAGACAACATTATTAAATTCATTTATAAAAGAAAACACTGTAGGCGTCTGTTTAGATAAACGGACGCCTAGGTGTATTGTATCTTTAACCAGTTATCCTGCGCGGATGAAAGATATTCATTTTTGTTTGATGTCATTGCTTAATCAGACCGTTAAACCGGATGAAGTTGTTTTATGGCTTGGAGAAGAACAATTTCCGAATAAAGAAAAAGATATTCCCGAAATTGTGTTAAATTTGCAAAAAAACGGTCTGATAATTAAATGGACTAAGGATATAAAAAGCTATAAAAAGTTGATTCCTGCCTTAAAGCAATTTCCTAACGATATTATTGTAACAGCCGATGATGATATTATTTACAAAGAAGATTGGTTTGAAAAATTGTATAGAGAATATCAAAATTTCGGGGGGATAGTATGTCATCGAGCGCATAAAGTAAAGCTTGCCGACAATGGTTTTACGCCATATTCGATGTGGGATAAATGTATCACAGATGAAAGTTGCTCATTTTTCAATTTTGCAACCACCGGAGGTGGGGCGCTTTATCCGCCACATTGTTTTTATAAAGATGTATTAAATGAAGATTTATTTACCAAATTAGCAGCGACTGCCGATGACATTTGGTTTTGGGTAATGGCGGTTTTAAATGGATGTAAAATAAGGGTGATGAAGAATCCGCATAACAGTTGCTGTTTTTTGTATCCTTATCATAATGAAGGTGAAGCTTTGTATGATCTAAATATAGTCGAAAACGATAAACAGTTGTATCAAGTTTTGGAGCAGTATCCTCAATTATTGAACCAACTGCGACGGGAAGAATTGGAATTGCAAAGTGCCTAAAGTATCAACTATCGTTCCTGTTTATAATGCGGAAAAATATATTTCAAAATGTTTGGATAGCTTGATTAATCAAACATTAAAAGATATTGAAATCATCTGCGTTGATGATTATTCAACTGACAATTCGTTGGCAATTCTACAAGATTATGCAAGTAAAGATTCTCGAATCAAGATAATTGCATTTGAAACAAAACAAAATGCTGCCATTGCACGCAATAAGGGCTTAGAAGTTGCTACAGGGGAATTTTTAGGTTTTGTGGATTCTGATGATTACATAGATTTAGATTTCTATGAAAAACTATATCACAAAGCAAAAGAAACAGATGCGGATATTGTTAAGGCGGAGACTTTGATTATTAACTTAGATGGTAAGCAGAAAAAATCAGATATTAATGAACAGATTGCCCAAAATAAAATGAATTTTGTGAGTGAATGGTGGAGCGCTATTTATAAGCATTCTATGATTAAAGAACGTAAAGTTCAATTTCCGGATGAGTGCCCAAAGGCACAAGATATTGTTTTTTTTAAATAGATGTTTGATTGCGGCACGAAATATTCAACTTATTGATGCTTGTTTTTACCATTATATTCGTCGCGAAAATAGTTTAGATTCTCAAAAGTTACCGGATGTTTCTTTAAAATCGGAAATATTGGCGACAAATCTTATTTTAAGCGAATTGAACAAAAATTATCCAAGACGATTAAATAAAGAAGAATATGCAATTGCTTATACCGCAAGATGTCATATTTTTATGGGAAGCTTTTTTAGAACCGCCTCTAAAGAATTAAAGCAAATAGAAATAGAATCATTGATTAACGCATATGATAACTGTAAAGAAAAAGAAAAATTTTTATATCTTGCCAAGTTATTACCATTAGAAAACTTTTTAAAAAAACATGATGTTATCAATTTACAGATATTATTTCATCAATGTATCAGTTATAAAGATTTTTGCAGAAAACTACCCTTTTCCTATCTAAGGAATAATATAAAGAAGGATGCCTAAAATGCCTAAAGTTTCAGTTATAATACCTGTTTATAATGTAGAACAATATCTTGAAAGATGTTTGGATTCGGTTTGCAATCAAACATTAAAAGATATTGAGATTATATGTGTTAATGACTGTTCGACGGATAATTCACTTCAAATTTTGCAGGAATATGCTGCAAAAGATAGTCGAATAAGGGTTATAGACCTTGATAAAAATATCGGTGAAGCAGCAGTAAGAAATTTAGCCTTTGAAGAAATTAAAAGTGAATATTTTGGATTTGTTGATTCAGACGATACAATTGATAAGAATTTTTATGAAGTTCTTTATAATAATGCTGAAAAATGTGATGCTGATATATCAAAAGGAGTTATAGTAAAGTATGATTCTGATAAACAAGAATGGTTAATTCCAGAGTGGAGCGCTTTAAACAGCGAGATTCAAAAAAATATTGCATGTTTTATTAACTCACATACAACTGCAATATATAAAACTCAAATTATCAAAGCGCATTCCATAAAATATCATGAAGGAATACATAATCTTGTGGACTCTTATTTTCTGCTTCAGGTTATAAAATATGCTAAAAAATTTGTTTCAACAGATGATGTTAGATATTATTATTATACGACTCCGAATTCTGTTTCTAATCGTAGAACGTTAGACACATTCAAAAATACCATTGAGGGTGTAAAAGTTGATTTTGAGTTGTTAAACCATTTAGGTTTTGATAGCAATTCTTATATGCCTATGTTTAAATATCTTGTTAGAGTTGTTGTTTGGAGATGTGCGAATCCTTTTATGGATGATTACATCACGACAACGGCGACTAAAACATTGTTAATGTTATTTGAAAAATGTTTATACAAAGAAGAGTTTTTGATAAACTATTTTACAGAAAAGAAAAATCTGGCTCGGAAAGAAATATTAACACAACTCAGACGCAATATTAAATGAAGAATGGCAATGAAAAAAATAATTTTATACCAGTTTTTATCTTCCGACAATAACTATACGCCTTTTGTTGCAACGACAATGGCAAGTATTCTTGACAATACAAAGTCATTTATTGAATTTTATGTTTTAGATGGTGGCATAAGTGAAGAAAATCAAGAAAAAATTCGTTCACTTAAAAATCAATTTTCTAATTTTTCAATTGAATTTTTAAAAATCAATATTGATAAAGTGTTTTCAAAAATAGCTTATTCAAGCACTCAAGATTATATTTCCATTTCAACATTGATTTACCAAATGGCAAACAGATACATTAACTCAGATGCTTTATATAAAGATTTGATATTATTCACCTTCGGCAAAGTACCAAGAAAACAACTGATAAAGCGCTCAATTAAAAAAAAGTATGAATAATATGTCAAATATTCCTATATTCTTATCTTCCGACAATAACTATGCGCCTTTTGTTGCGACGACAATGGCGAGTATTTTGGATAATACAAAAAGTTTTGTTGATTTTTATATTTTAGATGGTGGGATTAGTAAAGATAATGAAGAGAAAATTTGCGAGCTTAAAAAACAATTTTCTAATTTTTCAATTGAATTTTTAAAAATCAATATTGATAAAGTATTTTCAAAAATAGATTATTCAAGTGCTCAAGATTATATTTCCATTTCAACATACAATCGTTTTTTGATCCCTGATTTAAAACCGAACATTGATAAAGCGTTATATTCTGACGTTGATGTAATTTTTATGGATGACATTAAAAAAATGTATGAAGAAAAATTGCACGAATATTCTCTTGGTGCAATTTGGGAAGAGTATTCGGAAGACTGCGGCAATAATGAAAAAAAAGAAAGAATGGAAATTTCTAAAGGACACAAATTTTTTTCAGCGGGGAATTTATTAATTGATTGCAAAAAATGGCGCGAAAATGAAATTACAAACAAACTGTTTAATATTGTTTATAAGTATAACGATCGATTAGTTTTTCATGATATGGATGTTTTAAACAAATATTTTGATAATAATTATAAAATTTTATCTCCAAAATATTGCTGGATTAATCAGGATTATGAATTTTACGGGCAGCCTAAAGAGCAAATTGTTATTCGTCATTTTAACGGCTCCGTAAAACCTTGGCAAATTGCTCCGGAATTAAAAGAAAATCCAAAATTAACTTTTACTTTAGATAAAAATAAATTTTGGCATTATGCAAAAATGACTTCTTTCTATGATATGCTTATTAAACAGATAACCTATAGAACCAATGTAGATTTGCACAAATTTTTGGTTTTTAAACTTTTACAGGAGAGAAAAGATGCAAATACAAGATAAAATACATCAGCGGCTTTCATATCTTATGCATACTCCAGAAGAAAGAGATCTAAAAAAACAAAATTTAAACAAAGAAAATAAGAACAAAATTCTTTCTCTTAAAAATAAATATAAAGGTGAAAGATGTTTCATTGTAGGAACATCACCCTCCATTAACTCGCTTGATTTAACCAAGCTTAGTAATGAACACACTTTTACTGTTAATCGCGGATATTTATTGAAAGAACAAGGTTTAATCCATAGTGATTTTCATATTTTAGTCGATAAACGAGCCTTTTTAGATACGGCCTCAAATCCTCATTTGCTTGAAGGCTTTTCTTCAATGTTTTTTTGTTATTGCGCAAATAAATCCGATATCAATATTGATACTTGCTATATTGATTTACTTAATCCTAAATTATCAAGTAAATTTTTTGAGGAGGATATGCTAAAACCTTTAATCGATCCTTATTCCGTTATTTTTAGCGCAATACAAATAGCTTATTATCTTGGATTTAAAGATATTTATCTTATCGGAGTTGATTTGGATTTTAATAAAAATAAGGGTCATGCTTATAAAGAAACCAAAGGAGAAAAAGAACGCCAGATAACAATTTCCACTCCTGAAGCTTCTATAGTTTTGGATTATCTTGATAAATATACAAAATACTTAAATGAAAGAAATGTTAATATTTATAATGCTTCTCCCGTAGGGATTGTTGAATGTATGCCTCGGGTTAAATATGAGGAGTTATTTTAATGTTTATTAAAAAAATGAATTCACATATTGTACTAGATTTTCTGTTTTTTAAAGCAAAATTCAGAACCAAACATCCAAGCAATATACATCTAGAGGGTGAAAATAATGAAATAATTGTCTATGATAAAGATGGCAACCGAATTAATTATATAGATTCAAAATCTATTTCACAATTTAAAATTAATATTGTTGGAAATAATAATAAAATAAGTTTTTGGGAAAATGAAAATTTTTCAAATATGAATATTAGAATTAAAGGAAATAGCAATTCTGTAAAAATAGATAAAACAGACGGACCGGTTTCTATGTCTATAAATATGTACGGGGGGGGGGTACCTGTAGATGGCAGAGTGGTTGAGGTAGGAAAAAACTTTGCCTGTGGCGGCTGCACAATGTTTGTTCTTAATAGCGGTAATAAAGTGATAATTGGAGATGATTGCTTATTTTCTGACACCATTCAAATACGCACTACAGATGGCCATAAAGTTATTGATAATACAACAAACGAAATTTTAAATAAAGAAAAGGGTACTGTAGAAATTCAAGACCACGTATGGATATGCAGAGATGTTTTAATCTTAAAAGATGCATTAATTTCAAAAGATAGTGTTGTTGGTGCGAAATCACTTGTAAATAAAAAATTTAATGAATCTAATATCATAATAGCGGGAAGAAGCTCTATAGTAAAAAGAAATATAAGATGGGAGAATTAATATGAACAATAATTTAACCCTTGAAGATGAAATCAAAAAATATAATATATCAGATACTTTTTATAAAAGGTATTTTCAACAAAATGCAATTAATCATTATGCAAATGAATTAATGAAATTTATGTGGTTTAAAGAAGGTAAATTTTTAAATCCCAAAAATCAATGGCAATATATTAATGAATTTGCAAAAAAAGAAATTGAAAATTTCTATGAAAAAAAACTCTTTGTTATGCCACAGCTTGAAGTTAGTATTACAACAAAATGCACATTAAGATGTAAAGAATGCTGCGCATTTATTCCAAAATTTAATCAACATGGCCATAGAGTAATGTCCTTTGAAGAATTTAAATTTTCTATAGATAAGATATTGAATAGTATTGATTTACTTGAAAATTTGATATTCTTAGGCGGAGAGCCTTTGCTCAACCTTGAACTACCAAAGATGATAGACTATGCATTAGCAAACAATAAAATTGAAATGGCTTTTATTATTTCAAATGGCACAGTTAAACCAAGTAATAAATTATTGGAAGTTATGAAAAAATATTCAACCAGAATATTTGTCAGAATGAGCGATTATTCGGTTAATAAAGATATTTCCAATATTTTAAAGCATGAAGAAATTGAAAGGATCTTTAAAGAAAACAATATAAAATGCCAGAAGCAAACAGATATGAAATGGCTGAAAGAACTAGGTTTTTCAAAAGAAAAGTCAACCAAAGAAGCTTCATATGAAAGATTTAATAACTGTCAAAGAGTAAAATGTATACATTTGATAGATAAAAAAATTGATATTTGTTCCAAAGCATACGCCGGCAGAGAATTAGGTTATATAACTAATAAAGATTTTATTGATTTGGAAAAAACTGATGATTTAAGAAAAGCTCTAATTGATTTTTATCATCTAGATTGTATTTCAGCCTGCGAATATTGCAATATCACAAAAGAGTCAGCAGAAGTCGCAAAGCAGGTTTAAATGTACAAAATTTCTGTAATAATTCCCGTTTATAATGTTGAGAAATATTTGCCAAGATGTCTTGACAGTGTTATTAACCAGACGTATCGAAATCTTGAAATCATCTGTGTTAATGATTGTTCAACCGATAACTCTTTAGATGTAATAAAAGAATACGAAAAAAAAGATGAAAGAATAAAGCTTATTATTCGTAAACAAAACGGAGGTCTATCTGCTGCAAGAAATACAGGGCTTAATAATGCAACAGGTGAATATCTCTATTTCCTTGATTCAGACGATTGGATAGACCTTGATTATATTGAACAAATGCTAAAAATTGCAAATAAAGAAAATACTGATATTATTCAAAATTTAAATATTGAAGAAATTTTTGAAAATGGTTCTGCAAAAAAATACCCGCTTCAGATAAATAAAACAGGGTTTATTGACAGCGTAATCGCTCTGAATAAAACGCCTGTAATGGCTGTTATGCATTTATTCAGAACAGATTTTATCAAAAAATATAATCTAAAATTTCCGGAAGGATTTATTCACGAAGACATTTATTTTCATCACATAACAAAATCAAAAACGAATAAGATTTTTATTTTCAAAGGAAGCAATTATCATTATTTTCAAAGAAATAATTCAACTATTTATGCAAGAAAAAGTAAAATTATACCTATAATAAAAATAACAAAAAAAATCATTGAATATTATTCAACAAATGACATCAAGGATAAAAAACAAATTTCTATTCTAAATTTTTCCGATATTTCTGAAATTAAAACGGAGGAAGAATTCGCCGCATTAAAAACTTTTTTACCTAAACTTGTTGATTATTACGATACCTTAGGTTATAAATACAATGGTTTTGAAAAATTTGTTATTGACGCTTTAGGCTACGCATCAGATTTTCAGAGCTTCAATTCCGCGTATAAAACCGACTTAAAATTTTCGTATTTAAGACATAGTATGAAAAAGGATATAAAATGATACCAAAACGCATATTTTATGTTTGGGGTTATGGTGAAGAAAAATCAAGACTTGCAAATATTTGTCTTGAAAATTGGCGAGATAAATTGCCTGATTTTGAAATTATTGAGCTTAATGAAAAAGCGAAAGATTGGTTCGATTTTGACTATGAGTATGAGCATAATTTGTGGTTTAAGACTGTTTATGACCTAAAACTGTGGGCTTATGTAGCCGATTATATGCGCGTAAAAGCCGTATATGACCACGGCGGAGTTTATTTGGATACCGATGTGACGGCTTATAAAGATTTTACCCCGCTTTTGCAACACAAAATGTTTATCGGCAACTGCTTAAACAATATTCCGGAAATGGCTGTCTTTGGCGCTGAAAAAGGTCATCATCTTGTTGGAGCGATGGTGGATTTTTATCAAGATGAAATTTGGCAAAGTCCGGATTTTATTATTACTAAAATTTTTAAGAGCAAATTAACGACTATGTATGGTTTGGAGCCATCTTTGGATAATATTGTGCAAAATGATGATATTGTGATTTATCCGCCGGAATACTTAAATCCGCATCATTTTAGTATTCCTTTTGACCACAAATGTATTACACAAAATACTTATGCTGTTCATTGGATGGGTGCAAGCTGGCATAGCAAAAAGAATTTGTTTTTCTTATCAAATAAACATAGAATTCCCCTGCCAACACTTTTAAAACAACTTGCATTGATTGAAAAAGCCGATAAAAATGCAAATGAAAAAGTTGAGATTAAATTATAATTTTTTATTAATATTTATTGTAATATTACAATTTTCATCACGCGCTTTATTTAGTGAATAAGCCATTTTTAAACCGCTTGGTTTATTGTCATTTATTAAAATCCTTTCTCCGAACGGTGCATCATAAATAATATGGTTAAAACGTATTCTATGCCGAAATAAAAAGGTTTCCAAACGTTTTTTTTCTTCACTTTTTCTTGACGTAACAAAAATAATCATATCCTGGGGCGGAATCTGTTTAAAAAATCTTTTACTCCGTCCAGCAAAACATCTTCTCCGTTTTTGTAGCCGTTATGTATACAAATTGTCCCATCAACATCTAAAATCCATGTATGAGGCAGAGAAGACAGAGTTAAATTAAAATTACTTTGTTTCATCCAAATACCTCTGTAATTCAAGCAATCCCTTGTAAAAGGCACCGCAAATTGCATCATAATCTTCCTATGTATAAAACTGCATTATTTATCCTTTTTACTTTTAATTTTAAATACAGGTAAAAATCCGAACAATAAATATGTTTTCTTGACTTTTTTACCGATTTTAACATTTGTTTTCAATAGCGGTATTCCAATAAAGCGCTTGGTTATGCTGTACTTATTTTTATTTTTGTATTTAATTCTTTTACTGAAAATTTTAATTTCTTTATTTCCATTTAAAATGTAATCAATAATTCTGGCGGTTTGAACATCTCTATTAGATAACTTAGCAAAAAAATCAGCGCATTTGCCGGTCATATTAAAATTTTCCTTTGTTATGTAAATCGGGAAAAACGGTATTTTTTTACCTTGTTCGGCAATGAATTGTCCGACAATGGCGGCAATACCTCCGGCGACGTGCTCCTCTATCGTGACAATAGGTAGTTGCTCATCTATCAGCTTTTTAAGTCCGGAAAAATCAAATGGCTTTAAGGTTGTCACAGTAATAATTTTTGCGCTGATATTAACTTTGCTTAACTTATCGCGCAAACTCACTGCATAAGTTAATCCTCTCTGGTAGGTAATAATTGTCAAGTCAGTTCCATCACACAAAGTATAGAGTTTGCTCAATTTAGGGTGTTTGTTGGGATTGGCAAAAGTTTCTGCGTAACTTGAGAACCTTACATAACTGAAATCAAAACGCAAAAACATCGGTCCTGAATTATTTGCGCAATAATCCATAAAATACTCTACCTCTTCTTTTGATGTTGGTGTAAATATTTTTAAATTAGGTATGGTGTTTAACAGTGCAATATCTTCCGCTCCGATATGCGAATATCCGCCAATTGCTCCCCACAAACCGCTTCCGTGACCGATAATTTTGACATTAGCATTATTGTAACCGACATCAAGTTTTAATTGATCAAATGCTCTACAAAAACTATACATCCCCAGCATTATCACAAAAACAGTTTTACCGGTTAAAGCTAATCCGGCAGCAACACTCATCGCATTTGCTTCGGATATGCCGACGGTTAAAACATGTGAGGGATATTTTTTCTTTATATTATCCAAATAATGTATTTCAAAACCATCAACAACAACGAAATACACATTATCTGACTGTTCGGTGTATTGTTCTAATTTTCTTTTTATAAGTTCCGTTAGATGTTTATCTTGCGTCGTCATCTATATTCTCCAAAGTTTTATCCAGTAAATCATTAGGGATTGGCCAACAATGATATTCAAGAGGATTCTCATACTGTTCCAATAAAAAGGTTAATTCTTTGCCCTTAATAGTATGAGCAATTATGCATTTAGGCTTGACGGTTTCGGTTTCAAAAGCTTTCTGTATATCAGCAAGATTGTGTCCATCACATTCCACAATATCAAAACCAAAAGAAGCAATCTTATTTATTAAATTCTCATTATCGACAATATTTTTGCAATAACCATCTATTTGCATAAAAAGATGCATTGAAAGACAATGAAAGGAATAAAAATGAGTGTAGTTGAACCAATCAGAAGCAAAGAAAAAATAAAAAAAATTGAAAATTTGCTGAAATCACAAAGTATAAGAAATTTTGTTTTATTCAAAATCGGCATCAATTTTGGATTACGCATATCTGATATTTTGGCGCTTAATGTTGGTGACATAAAAGACAAAAACTTTATAAAAGTGATTGAAAAAAAGACCAAAAAATATCGGAAAATACCAATCAATCAAAACATAAAGGAAATAATTAAAATTTATACACAGGATAAACATTCACAAGAACCGCTGTTTATAAGCAAAAATCATCTTAGGCTCGACAGAATTTCTGCTTACAGAATAATTAAAAAAGCTTGCAACAACTATATCCCGGAAGAGAATGTAGGGACCCATACTTTAAGAAAAACTTTCGGGTATCATCATTATAAACAATATAAAGATGTTGCTATGTTGCAAAAAATTTTTAATCATTCTTCTCCCGGCATAACTTTGCGTTATATCGGAATAGCCGAAGATGAGATTTATAACAGCTATATGGAACTTGACTTATAGTTTTTTTGTGTTACTAATTTCAATGTATCTTTTTATGCAAAATGTTACAAATCAAAAAAAACATTAAAAAAAACTGGAATATATTGATGAATAAAGTATTACAAAACAATAAGCCATTTATTAATTATCTAAATGTGAATCTTGACTATCTGAAAAAAGGTATAGAAAACAGTATTGATTTTTTTACAAAACATAAGGGGTTTTATTGGCATATTCACGAAGAAACCATAAAAAATTTTTATACAAGTATATTGAAAGAGAATGATAGCGCTATAGATATTGGAGCCCATAAAGGATTGCACACTTTCCCTTTAAGTGAAATTATAAAAACCGGAAAACTTCTGGCGATTGAACCAATCCCATTTTTAGCAAAAAAATTGAAAGATTTATTTGCGGCAAAGGCTAATGTGACAGTGGAAAATTGTGCTTTATCCGATGTCGTCTCAAAAATGGATTTTTATATTTATACTGAAGATTTGGAAGAAAGCTCATTATCAAAACGAGAAGAGCGAATGAAAAATCGAGGCGAATATATTGTAGAAAAAATTGATGTTAAAACTTTAGATGAATATATTGATTTATTTCAAAGTTGTAAATTCATAAAAATTGATGCCGAGGGAGCCAAAATTAATATTTTACAAGGCGGCAAAAATTTTATTAATAAATTCAGACCTTTAATATGTTTAGAATTTGGTGATGATGTTAAATATTTTAATCATACAAAAGGAGAATTATTTGATTGGTGTGAAGTGAATGATTATTACTTGGCTGATATTTTCGGTAACATTTTTAAGGATAAGAAAATCTGGGAACAACCATTACCTATATGGGATTTTTTGCTAATTCCTAAAAAATAAAGCAGATGATTTTATAATTTAACTAACCTAATCGGCTGAATGTAAACATAAATTAGAAGCAGGTAAAAATGACAAAAACAAAATCAGATATACAACTTTTAAAAGATGTAAAAAAAGACATTATAAGGATTAATAATAAGGCGGGTGTAGGTCATTGTCCGTCAAGTTTTTCATCTTTGGAAATTATGTATGTTTTATACTCCAAAATTGCTAATATTACAAAACAAAATGCTAATGATCTACAAAGAGACAGAGTTATAATCTCAAAAGAGCATTGCTATGCGGGGAGAGTATGTTTGTTGGCTAAACTCGGTTTGATTCCATCATCATATTTGGATACATATATCGAAAAGGACGGTAAATTAGCACACGATATTTATGGTTTGGTTGGCGATAAAGAAATTGCTTGTTTGGACGTATCAAGTGGTTCTTTAGGGCACGGTTTAGGTGTTGGTGCAGGTTTAGCAGTTGGCTCACCAAAAAACAATATCTATGTGATTGTCGGTGATGGTGAACTGCAAGAAGGCTCGTGCTGGGAAGCATTAAATTTTATTGGGTACCATAAAATCAAAAATCTCACGGTTATTGTAGATAAAAATAATATGCAAAATGTTACATGGAGTTTTTATTGATGAATAAGCAGGAATGGAAGAATTATAAAAAATACGGAATAGGTCACCTCTGGGAATGTGAAACTAACGGTTGGATATCGGCTTTGTATGATTCCAAGATATTAAAATTGCATAAGTTGTGGCAGAAAATGTTAAAAAAAATGCAAAATATCGTTGTAAGTAGCTACACTAAATATTATCGATTGCGTTTTAAATTGGTAAAGAAACCGATTATTCCGGTGTTGGAATATGTTGCAACCACCAGATGCACTATGAATTGCAGAAATTGTAACACTTTAATTCCTTATTATACTGACAAAACTCACGTTCGCCCTGTTTCGTTTGAGCAGTATAAGTCTGATTTGGATGCTGTTTTGCAATCAGTCGACTATATCAATTTGTTCGGGTTTGTTGGTGGCGAACCTTTGCTAAACAAAGATTTGGCTAAGATGGTCGAGTATGCCTGCAATCAAAAGCAAATTAAACACGTTTTTATCGCCACCAATTGCACAATTATACCTAACGAAGAATTATTACAAGCATTAAAACATCCCAAAATCGGCATTCAGATATCAAATTATTCCTATGTTAAAAATTTGCCTAAGGGCGTAATTGTAAAACACAAGGAAGTAAAATCTCTTTTAGAAAAAAATCATATCAAAATATCTAATCCCCATGAAGCATCTCATAGCAATAATTGGCAGACAATGCCGGTGTTATATCCCGATTTGCAAGATGAAAAGGAGGTAATAAAAAATTATAACTGTTGCTATGGAAGATTTTGTTATATGTTATCAGACGGATTGATACTTCAATGCACTGCCTGTGTCTATATGGTTAGGAACTTGCAATTAACCGAAGAGGTTAAAAATGAACTTGTTGACGTTAGAAATGCAAAAACATCTAAAGAATTAACAAAAAATTTAATTAAATTCTTATCCAAACCTTACAGCCAATTCTGTCATTATTGTCATTTTGTCGATATGAAATATGGATTACCTAATGGGGAGCAGTATAAACAAGGTGATGTCATAAGAATAAAAAAAATAAAATATCCTTTAATTCATTAAGAAGCGTTGCTATTAAAAGAAATATTGACAACAACATTAAAGGTTATATATTTACAGACGATGAGCGTAATGTACCAAAAGATATAATTAAATTTTTTCTTGTTAATTACATTAAGGCTTGCGATTATTTTCATACAAGGATGGACGTTTGCATTTAGCACGCCATACAACTACCATCCCCAAAAAAGAGTAATAATTAAGACCGATATAATATTTATTTTCAACTTAAGGGATAATGTTTATAAAAATGTCAGACCTAATTTCCATCATCATCCCGACCTATAATGGCGAGAAATATATTAAAGAGTGTTTGGATAGTATCAAAGCGCAAGATTTTCCTCACGAAATTATTGTCATTGATGATATTTCTTCTGACAGGACGGTCGAGATTGCTCGATCAATGGGTGCTCGTGTGATTGTAAATGATGTTCACAAAGGTCAAGTCGCTGCCAAAAATACCGGTATTTGCGAGGCAAAAGGCAACTATTGGCTTACTATTGATCAAGACGATATGTTGACTAAAGGTGCTTTGCGTCGCCTTTATGATGAAATGCAAAAAACTCCCGATAATTACATCATTATGGCACAATTAAAGGATTTTTGCTCGCCCGACACACCGGAGGAGGCCAAATATTGCAAACCGCAGCCTTTTCGCGGTATTTTAACCGGATCTACCTTATTCAAAAAAGAGGTTTTTGACATTATTGGTCCGTTCCGCGAGGATATTATTACCGGTGATGTGATTGATATGACCAACCGTATGGTCAAAACCGGTTTGCATATTACTAATATCGATTTTATTGCTTGCGATCGCCGTATTCACAGCCATAACTTCGGACGCACCAACCAAAGTGACGAATACAAGGACTATATGAAAGTCTTACGCGAGCGGATGAAGATTGTTAAAAAATCCTAAAATTTGCCGAATAATCGAGCTTTATCTTCAAGTAATCGGGCATTGTTTTTATAAACATTAGCCTCGCCGTATTTTAACGCAGTTTCATAATAACGTATCTTAAAATCAAGTTTTTCCATAGTTTTTTGTAAATCTGCCATTTGTTTTTGCAAAAGCTCTTTTTGCCGAAGAAAAATTGCGTGGCGTTCACTTAAAGTGCTGTCGCCTTTTTGCAACAAATCAATATAATGTTTAATATCTTTGAGTTTTAGTCCGGTAGATTTCAAACATTCCAAGATGTTTATCCAGTTCAAATCATCATCGGTAAATCTTCGCAATCCGGCTGAATTTTTTTTCACTCTCGGTAATAGGCCGAATTTGTCATAATAGCGCAAAGTATGCGTGGTTAACTTTGTGATTTCAGCAACTTCTCCAATGGAATAACTCATAGCTTAAGCTCCTTTAATTTCAGCAATAAACATACCGTTATTATAGTTAGCTCTAACTTTAAGTCAAGTCGGATTCTTCACCTAATCATTATAGCCGTTAGGATTGTTTTTTTGCCAATTCCAAGCATCACGGCACATATCGGCCAAATTATTTTGCGCACTCCAGCCCAGTTCGCGTTTGGCTTTGGCGGCGTTGCAATAACAAACGGCAATATCACCGGTGCGGCGTTCTATGATTTTGTATGGTATTTCCACGCCAGTAACTTTAGCAAAGGTATTAACCACTTCCAGCACCGAATAACCTCGTCCGGTGCCGAGGTTATATATTTTCAGCCCGCAATTCTCAAGATGTTCCAAAGCCTTTAAGTGCCCCTTAGCCAAGTCAGTTACGTGGATATAATCTCTAATCCCCGTACCGTCAGGTGTCGGATAATCATTGCCGAATATATTTAAAAATTTTCTTTTCCCTGTAGCAACTTGAGTAATATAAGGCATCAGATTATTAGGAATTCCGTTGGGATCTTCACCGATTTTGCCGCTTGAATGCGCTCCTATCGGGTTAAAATAGCGCAATAACATAATATCCCAGCTATTATCAACTTTTGACAAATCCAGCAAAATCTGTTCTATCATACTTTTGCTCCAACCGTAGGGATTGGAGCATTCTCTTTTGGGCGTATCTTCGGTTATCGGCATTTCATCGGCTTGCCCGTAAACTGTCGCTGAAGATGAAAAAATAAGCTTGTGGCAGTTATATTTATTCATAACCTTTAAGAGGCTCAAAGTGCCGCCGACATTGTTGTCGTAGTACTGCAAAGGTTTTTCGACCGATTCGCCGACTGCTTTCAAACCGGCGCAGTGAATGCAGGCATAAAAATTGTTTTCTTGAAATAAATTCGCTAATTTTTTTTCATCGCGAATATCTATATTGCAAAAATCAACCTTTTTATCGGTGATTTCTTCAATTCGCCGCTTTGCTTTGATTGAAGAATTGCACAGATTATCAACTATGCAAACTTCTATTTTGTTTTCCAGCAGTTCGACCGCAATATGGCTGCCGATATATCCCATACCTCCGGTAAGCAATATTTTCATAGTTAAATCCTTTTTTTTGCTTTTTATATTATATCCAAGCTTATAAATAAACGTTAATATTTGTCAATGAATACTTGAGTTTTGTGCTATTTGTGGCAGAATTATGAAGAAATAACTGATATAGGACTAAAAAATATGTATGAAAACATCAAAGCGCATATTCGTGACATTAAAGACTTTCCTAAAGAGGGAATAGTTTTCAAAGATATAACTCCGGCGCTCGGAGATGAAAAATGCTTTCGAGAGATAATAGATGCTTTTGCCGCGCGTTTTAAGGATAAAAAAATTGATAAAATTGCCGTAATCGAATCTCGCGGTTTTTTGCTTGGGGCGCCGTTGGCCTATAAATTGGGTTGCGGATTGGTGTTGTTGCGCAAACCAGGTAAACTTCCCTATGATTCTATCAAAGAATCATATGATTTGGAGTATGGCTCGGCGGCCTTGGAGATACATACCGATGCTGTTAAAAAAGGCGAGAGAGTGTTGGTTATTGACGACCTGTTAGCCACCGGAGGCACTGCAGTTGCCGCTTGCAAGCTTATCAATAAACTAGGGGCAGAAATTGTGGCGGCTTCTTTTTTGGTTGAATTAGGCTTTTGCAGCGGTCGCGCTAAATTAGAGCCTTATGCTCAAGTTGAAACATTTTTACAATATTAACGGAGCTAAAAAATGATAGGAATTATTGTGGCAATGGCCAGTGAATTTGACTTAGTAGTTAAGGCGTTAGCCAATCCGCAGATTAAAAAAATTAAACATATTACTTTTGCCTTAGGGCAAATTAACGGAAAAGATGTTGTGTTAATGCAAAGCGGTATGGGCAAAGTTTGCTCAGGTTGTGCTACGGTTGAGATGATTAATAATTTTGCACCTCAATGCATTATCAACACCGGTTTGGCCGGCGGTTTAGACAGCAGTTTGAGTGTAATGGATATAGTGGCAGGCAAAGATATTGTTTATCACGATGTTTGGTGCGGACCGGAAAATGCTTACGGGCAAATACAAGGATTGCCGGAAATGTACCATTCTGATGATAAATTAGTAAATAAAGCCTGTACCATTCAAGCCGATGTCAAAATCAAAGCCGGTTTGATCGCCAGCGGTGATAAGTTTATCAGCGAGATGGCTGAATTAAAACAAATCAAGTCGCATTTTGCTCAAGCTTTGGCGGTGGATATGGAATCGGCTTCGATTGCTCAAGTTTGTTATATGTACAATGTGCCGTTTTTATCTTTGCGGATTATCAGTGATACCCCCGGTATTGATAATCATTATGCGCAGTATAATGATTTTTGGAATCAAGCTCCCGAAAAGTCATTACAAGTTATTAAACAATTATTGGCTTAATTTTAGTGATAAGAAAAGTCCACTAACTTAATGTTAGCGGACTTTTCTTTAATCGAGCCTGTCTACTGCTTCCAGCCACGCACAGTAGTAACTCTTCATATCAGTTACTAACAGCTGCCGGAAAATGTAGCAGATAGCTGCCTCCAGCGACATCTCGTTCACTATCAACGGACGGGTTGCCGGATCGTCAGTAAATTTTTCCTTGCTACCCCTTTCGTGGGCTTCAAGTTTTTTTTCTCTTACCTTGTCCCAAGCTTCTGTGAGTTCGGACTTGGTGTAGCCTTTTTCTGCCATAAGGGCAAGAAAATTTTTTATTTCCTTGCTCTCTGGAGCGTAGCCTTCCCCATTGTAAGGGGTGAGGGTGAATTTTTGCAACTCTTCAATCTTAATTGCTTTTTTCATTTTTTTTTAATTTTTTAATTTATTAATAGTATTTATTTATGAAAATATTTTTAGCATATTTTGTCTAACACGTCAAGCGTAAAATACCAAAAAAATAAAAAAAATAACGCCAAAATTAAAAAAAGTTTATTATAATGAAAATGTATTGCTATTTTTATATAATAAGAATAAATGATACTTAAAATTTGTTTAGCTTTTGACGAATAAACGCAATTAGTAAAGAAAAAGGAAAACCAAGATTTAATATCCAAATATACAATTTTTCTAATATTGTAACCGAAGTTTCCGTGTAATCATTAAAATACACGTAAATGAAGATAGTTGCAAAACCGATAATCATAAAATAAGGTATCCAGCCAAATGAGGCTAAGTAATAAGAAATGTTGGGGTGCTTATTGATTAGCAATGAAATAAATTTAGGTGTTTTATTAAAACATAGAGCTATTGTAAAAAGAAAAAATATTATCAATAATCCAGATGAAATTTGTTCGACCAGATTATTTTCAATGTAAGCAAAAGGAGTTCCTATAACGCTATATAATCCTCCTAATACCAAGGTTTCTTTTGACCATAATTTCATCGTTTATTTCTCCTTTTGCTTTTTATGCTAAAACATTAGATTATAATAATCAATTATTTTCTTTTTTTACAATTTTCTTTATATGCTGTTATTGCGCGAGCGATATTAGCTCCGGTTTTTTCAGTGTAAGGATACATTTTACCGCTTATGTTTATAACCGCTTTTAATCTTGGGCCTTTAACCATAGAGTTAATGGCTTTAGTAGCATACTTAGATATTTGCTTATCAATCATTTTATTTCCTGTAGAAATAGAATGAGAAATATTTGACATATATTCCAATTTTTTAAATTTATTAGCAACACCTTTTACAGAGCAATCGCCAATATATTTACTTGTTTTTTTAGGCATTTTTATTTCCTTTTCTTAATAATTAACACAATGATAGCGCTATCGAAATTTATATAGGGAAAATATTGTAAAAAAGCAATATCAAGATAATAAAATTTTTTATAAATACATATAAATTATAGATAAAAAAATAACGCCGAAAGGTTAGTTTCGGCGTCAGATTGGTTAAAATAAAGTCTTATTGCATATTAACCAACACAATTTCCACACGACGGTTTTGCTCACGTCCGGCTGCTGTTGCATTGCTGGCAATCGGATTGGCCGAGCCATAACCGGTTGCGCGCAGACGGGCAGGGGCAACGCCTTTAACTCTTAAGAAATCAGCCACGGCATTGGCTCGTTTAACCGATAAGGGATTATTGATGGCATCACTGCCGGTGTTGTCGGTATAACCGTTGACCATAACAAGTGTCTTGTCATATTCGATTAAGACCTTGGCAATTGAGGTAACTACCGGCTGGAATGATTGTTTTATAAAGGATTCGTTGGTGTCGAAAGTAATATTTCCTGGCATAATTAAAAAGATTTGTCCGTCAACCTCCTTAACCTGCACGCCGGTGCCAACTAATTCCTGACGCAATTTGGCGGCTTGGTAATCCATATAACCACCGGTTCCGGCTCCGGCCAAAGCTCCGACACCGGCACCGATTAAAGCGCCCTTTTTGCCGCCAGCCAAAGCACCGATGCCGGCACCGACAGCCGTGCCGATACCGGTACCCCAAGTGGTTTTGGCTATCTTGGATTCGCCGGTATAAGGATCAGATGCACAAGCACTCATAAAAGAGGCTAAAATTATGGTGCAGATTATTTTTTTCATTTTTCAGTTCTCCCTAGTAAATAAATTGAATAAGCTCATCCGAGGCAGAAATATGCACTTCGGAATTAATTTTTTTAATCAGTCCGCCCAAAACATTACCGAAACCTATTTCAATAAATTCGTTGACATTTTGGTTGGTGATATGGTTTATGCTCTCTTGCCATTTTACTGTATGTGTAATTTGTTTTGTAAGCAAGTCTTTTATTTCATCAACAGAAGAATATTCTTGCGCCGTAACATTACTGATGACGCTAATTTGCGGCAAAGTTATTTTGGCTTTATCCAGAACAACGCTCATTTTATCAGCCGCCGATTGCATCAACGGTGAATGAAAAGCACCCGAAACGCTTAAAGGGATCGCACGCTTGGCTCCTTGTGCCAAAGCTTGTTCGCTAGCTTGCTTAACCGCGTTTATTTCACCGGAAATTACAATTTGCGCCGGAGAGTTGGAATTAGCCACGTAACAGTTACCTAAATCAGCTAACATTTTCACCGTTTTATAATCCAACCCCAAAATAGCCGTCATACTGCCTTGGAAGGCATTGCAGGCCTGCATCATATATTCGCCTCGGGCTTTTAACAGTTGTGCTGTTTCTTCCAAGCTCAAAGCACCGGCGGCATAAAGTGCCGAATATTCACCCAAAGAATGCCCGGCCATAAATTTGACATTTTCCACATCAATCAAACCGGTTGATTTAAATACTTCCCAATAAGCCGCTGAAGCTGCCATAATCGCCGGTTGGGCATTAGAAGTAAGATTAAGTTCTTCTGGGGTGCCCTCGAACATCAATGCGGTAAGTTTGCAGTGCAACGCCTCGTCAATACGGTCAAAAATTTCTTTGGCAACGGCAAAATTTTCATACAAATTTTTGCCCATACCGATTTTTTGCGAGCCTTGTCCGGGAAAAACCAGAGCTTGTGATTTTATTTGCATAGCTATTTCTCACAGTTTAGATTTTGCGTAAAATAATCGAAGCATTGGTGCCACCGAAACCGAAAGAATTGGTCATAGCGACTTTTACTTCGTGTTTTACTGCTTGGTTAGGAACCAAATCCAAACCTTGTGCCTCATCAATCGGATCATTAAGATTTAATGTCGGAGGTACCATACCGGTAGTAATAGCTTTGGCGCAGAAAATGGTTTCCACCGCACCTGCGGCGCCTAACATATGTCCTATAGCTGATTTTGTTGACGACATTTTAAGATGCGAGCAATCAGCAAATACATCTTTTACCGCTGTTGCTTCCATAGCATCGCCTATCATAGTCGAAGTGCCGTGAGCATTTACATAATCAACATCTTGCGGCGTGATATTTGCATGTCGCAATGCTTCTTTCATTGCACGTTTGGCACCATTGCCGTCAGGAGCGGGCGAGGTAATGTGATAAGCGTCGCCGGAGCAACCGTAACCGATAATTTCTCCATAAATTTTGGCGCCTCTTTTAACAGCGTGTTCGTATTCTTCCAAAACCACCACGCCGGCGCCTTCACTCAAAATAAAACCATCATGCGCCTTATCCCAAGGACGAGATGCCTCTTTAGGATTATCATTAAAACTGTGAGTGAGAGCTCGTGCTTGCATAAATCCGCCGACAGCTAAAGGATAAACTGCTGATTCAGAGCCGCCGGCAATCATTATATCGGCATCATCAAGCAAAATTGATTGATAACCGCTGATTATAGCGTGGGCACCGGTCGCACAAGCCGTTACATTGGCTAAGTTAGGTCCCTTAAAACCATATTTCATTGATACGTGCCCCGAAGCCATATTAATAATGCTGGAGGGAATAAAGAACGGACTTATGTGACGAGGGCCGGATTGCCCCAACATTACCGAGGTCGAACAAATAGTTTTTAATCCGCCGATACCCGAGCCGATGACTACGCCGGTGCGCTCTTTTTCTTTTTCGTCCTGCGGTTGCCAAGCAGCATCTTCCACCGCCTCCTTAGCCGCACCCAAAGCAAATAAAATATAATCGTCAACGCGGCGTTGATCTTTGGGTTCCATAACGGTATCGGGATCAAATAAAGGTGCCGTTTTACCCGTAATTATTTCACCGGCAACCTGCGAAGTATAATCCGTTGCATCAAATTTGGAGATTTTGGTAATGGCGGATTTTCCCGCAATTAATGAATCCCACGCCAAACTAACTCCCATTCCGAAAGGAGTTAAGGCTCCCATACCTGTAATAACTACTCTTCTCATTATAATTCTGACCTCGAGAACAAAAATATTGCAAAAAAACAGGGGAAATTTAGCTAAAATAAGCTGCCGTGTCAACCTTGCAGATCAATTATTACATTTTTTTAACATTAAGTGATTATTTAATGTAATCACGCAAGATTTGCGGAGTTAAAATTTGCGGTAAAATCGCATAATCATCTGATTTTCCGTCATAATAAATATATAAAGGCACGCTGGCACGCCCATAAAATTGTAGTCCTTTAGCTGCTATGTCATCCATTTGGGTAATATCAGCCTTATATAATTTAAGTTGATATTTTTTTACCAACTCACTCATAGTTGAGGTATGCAGTGAAGTTTTACGGTTAACCAGACAGGTTATGCACCAATCAGCCGTAAAATCAATAAAAACCGGTTGATGTTTTTTCAAGCTTTGCTCGACAGCTTGCGGAGTGAATTTTTCCCAATCAAGATGACGTTGATTAATCAGTAATCCCACTTGTGTCAGAAATATCCAACCCAACCATACTACTGTCAGTATCAACGGTATCGCCATAACGATTTTAAAAGTTTTTAACCAGCGTCCGGATTTAGGTAAAATACGCGAGGTTAAATTTGGTGAAAGAGCTAACATCGCAAACGGTAAGGCGTATCCCCAACCTAAGCTTAAAAAAACCGCTGGTAAAATATAGCTTGGGGCAAAAAGTGCATATCCTACAGCCATTCCCATAAAAGGTGCCGTGCAGGGTGAGGCAATCAATACTGCTAACAAACCGGAGGCAAAAGCTTCCGCTTTATGTGTATTAAAATGCAAATTTCCCAAATAATTAAGCCAACGTCCGGATATATTTATAATGTCAAACATCACCAGTATCAAAATAACAAACACCATAAGCATTATTCCGGTAAATATTGGCGATTGCATTTGAAAACCCCAGCCTAAGTAAGGGTTAAAGCGGCGCAAAAACCACAAAACCGCCGCCAGTATCAGCATTGATGATAAAACACCCAAAGTATAGAAAAGGGCTTCCGTATAGCGTTTTTGCGGCGGGGTCTGCGCCAAAGTTAAAGCTTTTAACCCCAAAACCGGCAACACACACGGCATCAGATTAAGTATAATGCCGCCTAAAAATGCGCTCAGCAATACAATTAATAAATCGGGTTTGCCTGAGTTGGTAAGCGCGGCAAAATAGGGCTCAGCCAAAACCGCTTGCTTCCGGTAATCATCATAGTCGGTATGTTTTAACGTAAAAGTTAATGATTGCGGTACGCACTCATCACCTCTGCAGGCTTGCCAGCTTATGACAGCCTGCGGTAATTTTTTCTTATCCTTTCGGACAATAGTTGTTTTATAATAGGCGGTATCGGCATAACCATCATAAACGAAACCATCCTGCCGGTAGGTCTGCGAGGCGGAAAAACTTTCTTCCAATACTTTAGCTTGAGGCCACTCAATTCGTAAAGGCGTGCCGAATTCCTGTTCGTAAGCGGCGAAAATATGCCAATCCTCTTCAATAGCAAACTTCAATAAAACTTCTAAGAAACCACTGTCGTTATATCCGCTCCAAGCGTCAACCTTAACCTGCGCCGATGCCGGTTTTATTGCGGATAAAAGCCCGATTAAAACAACAATTGTGCGGATAAATCGCATTATTTTTTGCTCTTTTTAGCAATGTTGAATTTGTAATAAGCACGCGAAATGATGATTAATACTTTAATCAAACACCAGCAACCCAGTAAAATGGCAATCGGTTGAAAAGCAAACGGGGCAATGCACAAAGCGACGAATGAACATAAAGTTTCAAAACCTTGCGCCAATCCGGCAAGATAAAACGGTGATTGCTTCAGTTCTTCCGCATTTTTATCAATAACTCCGTAAGCCAGCATAGTGGTTGCCGAAGACATAAAAGCAAATAATAAAAAGCAAGCCGCCGCCGCATTTTGTTCAACATCAGCTAAAGCAAAGCCGAAAATAACGCCGGCATAAAAAATAAAGTCTAAAGCTGCGTCAATAAATTTACCGAAATCGGTTATTCCCTCATATCGGGCCACCGCTCCGTCCAAGCAATCGCAAAGGCGGTTGATTAATATGCAAAGCAACGCCTCAAAATACATATTCATTGCCAGAAAATTCACCGACATCATACCGATGATAAATCCGAACAAAGTGATGGAAGAGGCTGAAATATTATTTTGCGCTAAATATTTACCCCAGCGGTTCATTTGTTCATACCACTTTTTTTGCAAACATTGGGTATTTTTGCAAAATTCCGATGATTGGAATTTTTGCAAGGTTTCTTTATAATTATCGAGTATTTTTTTCGTCATAAATTCGTCTTTCTTTATTAATGGTTGACAACATCTGAAAGTAAATATAAAACACTTTTTAACTTTTGTAAAAAATTAAACGCAATTTATACAAGGATTAATATGCGATTTGTTCGATATATTTCAATATTTATCTTAATCGGCGCGGCAGTTTTTTTTATTTACCGTTATTCGCCGCATTATCAAATTATCAAAGGTGAAATTTTCGGCACTTATTATACCGTCAAAATTAAGACCGATAATAAAAATCCGCAACTTAAGACATTGATAGAGAAACGCCTTCAAGAGATTAATGCTTCGCAATCGGTATTTCTTAATGACAGCGAGATAAGTTTGATTAATCAAGCCAAGTCAGGTAAAAAAATTAAATTATCGGAGGATATGCGGACAGTTTTGCGTGCCGCTGATAAGGTTTATCGTCAAACCAAAGGGGCATTTGATCCCAGTTTAGGCAAATTAATAGAGTTATGGGGGTTTGGCGCCGACAAAAAAATTACTCCTGATGATAAAGAAGTTAAAAAAGCTTTGCAAGCAGTCGGATTTTCCAAGTTTAAGTTTACTCAAGATTATCAATATATTACCAAATCGCGCAATGATTTATTTCTTAACCTTTCGGGCATTGCCAAAGGTTATGGGGTAGATGAAATAGCGGCGTTATTGGAGCGTGAAGGATATAAGGATTTTATTGTGGAAATCGGCGGTGAAATTAAAACTAAGGGATATCGCAGTGACGGACGCGAAGCTTGGGTGGTAGGTATTAATAAACCCAGCGCTTCTTCTTATGAAAATATTATGGCAATATCTTTAAGTAATATGGCGGTTGCAACTTCGGGAAATTATCGTAATTTTTATGAAAGCAACGGCAAGGTATTCGGCCATACCATTTCAAGTAAAACCGGTTATCCGGTCGAAACCGATGTTTTGTCGGCCAGTGTTTTTGATACATCTTGTATGATGGCTGATGCTTATGCCACGGCTATGGTGGTTTTAGGTGTAGAAAAAGCTCTTGATTTTGCCGATAAGCACAATCTAAAAGCAGTGCTTTATGACACGCAGTATCGACGTTATGTTTCCCAAAGTGCCGGCGATATGTTTCAATAGGAATACGATATGAAGATATGTAAAGACGGCATAGTGCGGGAAATATCGCCCGATGGGATTAAAGTCGGGATAATTCGTCAAGAGGCTTGTGATACCTGTCGCCTACAGGCTTATTGCCACCCCGTTTCAAGTCGTGAACAAATTCTGGAAATCAAATGTGAAAATGCTCAAAAATGGCATCAAGGCGATAAAGTGGAATTATCGTTAAGCGAAAAGACTTTGTTAAAATCGGTGTTTTGGAGTTATATTTTGCCGCTTTTATTATTGGTAGGAGGTATTTTCGCTGCCGTAAAATTCGGATTAAACGAAACTCAGAGTGGTATATCCGGAATAATTGTCTTGATTATGTATTATTTTGGGCTATTCTTAAGTAATGGTTTTTTCGCTGATCGAATAAATTATGAAATAAAATCAATTGATAGAGTGAGTGACGATGATGATTAGCACAGTGCTGACAGGTATTGCAATATTAGGCGGAGTGGCTTTGGTTGCGGCGGCAGTGTTATATGCGGTGGCGCAAAAATTTAAAGTTGAGCCGGATAAGATGGCTGAAGATATAGCCAAGATTTTACCGCAAGCCAATTGCGGAGGATGTGGTTATGCCGGTTGTGCGGATTTTGCTCGCGCCTGTTCTCAAGCCAAAGAAGAAGATTTATCCAATCTGCTTTGTCCGGTAGGAGGTGCTGAAGTTATGCAAAAAATTGCGGCGCTTAAGGGAATGACGGCTCAAACTGCAAACCATCGTAAGGTGGCGGTTTTGCGTTGTCGCGGCAATTGTGAAGCGGCGCCGGCTAAAGTGGTTTATGATGCGGTTTCTTCTTGCCGTATAGCCAATCAAATATCCGTCGGTCAAAGCGGTTGCCCGCAAGGGTGTTTACATCTTGGTGATTGTGTCAAGGTTTGTAAATTCGGGGCGTTGAGGTTTGATGAGAATACTCAGATGCCTGTGATTGATGAAAATAAATGTGTGGCTTGCGGTGCTTGTATTAAGGCTTGCCCACGTCTGTTGTTTGAATTGCGCGAATTAAGCGCTAAAGGAGCTCTGGTCTATACGGCTTGTCGCAATACACAAAAAGGTGCTATAGCGCGTAAGAATTGTCTTAATGCCTGCATCGGCTGCCAAAAATGCACCAAAATTAATGCGGAGGTCAAAGTGGAAAATAATTTATCGGTAATTCCCGTAAGTGTTGATGCTGATGAATTTGGAACGGCGTTAAAGGAAGCTTGCCCGACTGGTGCGATTGTTTATAAGGAGAATATCAATGCCTAAAAAATTTACTTTTCCCATAGGGGGTATTCATCTTGATAAGCACAAAATTACCGCATTGTCACCGATAACCGATGCCGGTTTGCCGGAATTTGTTACCATTCCGGTAAAGCAGCATATCGGCGCACCGTCAAAAATTATCGTCAATAAAGGTGATAAGGTCAAAGTGGGCACTTTGTTGGCAGACTTCGACGGGGTAGTATCATCGGATATTCACTCTTCGGTTTCGGGAGAGGTTACCAAATTGGAAACTTTACCTAATGCTGCCGGCTATGAAGAAACTATGATTACGATAAAAGTCGAAGGCGATGAATGGGAAGAAAGTATTGATCGTTCGCCGGATATTGTAAAGGATATTAATTTCACCGCCGAAGAGATTATTCAAAAAATCAGAGAAAGTGGCATTGTCGGTATGGGCGGCGCTGGTTTTCCCACTCCGATTAAAACATCGATTCCCCAAGGTAAAAAAGCTGATATTTTGATAATCAACGGCATAGAATGTGAACCGTTTTTAACCGTTGACGGGCGTTTGATGGAAGAATATGCCGAGCAGATTATTATGGGGGCGAGAGTATTAAATCGTGCTTTGGGAATTCAAAATGCGGTAATAGCCGTTGATGAAAATAAACCGCAGGCAATTGCCGAATTGCAACGTTTAAGCAAGCTTTATGTCGGAGTAAATGTACGCGTTTGCCAAACCAAATATCCTCAAGGCGGTGAGAAGCAACTGATTAAAGCTATAACCGGACAAGAAGTTCCTTCCGGAAAACTGCCGATTGATGTGGGTTGTGTAGTGCAAAATGTCGGAACGGTTTTTGCGGTTTATGAAGCAGTATTGAAAAATAAGCCTTTATTTGAGCGTATCGTCACCGTATCGGGCAATGCTTGTGAAGAACCTGCCAACTATAGAGTCAGAGTAGGTACGCCGGTATCATACTTGATTGCTAAAAGCCGCAGTGATATTAACGGTGTCGAAAAAGTTATTTTGGGCGGACCGATGATGGGTAATGTCATCACCAATATTAATGCACCGATTACCAAATTAACCTCAGGGGTATTATTAATTAAAGGTGATGATTTTAATAAGCATATGCAAACATCGTGTATTCGTTGCGGTCAATGCACGCGGGTTTGCCCTATCGGATTACAGCCTTATGCCATTAAAGATGCAGTGTTGTTTTCCGCCAAAACCGAAGAGCTGAAAAGCTTGCACGTGCTTGATTGTATAGAGTGCGGCTGTTGTGCCTATACCTGTCCGGCGCATTTACCCTTACTGGATTATTGTAAATTAGCTAAACAAGAGTTACGAAAGAAATAAAAATTATGTTGAAAGTTTCTACCAATCCTCACTTACAAATCAATCGTGACACTAAGGCTTTGATGCGAGATGTCGTCATCGCTTTAATACCGGCGGCATTAGCGGCAGTGTTATTTTTCGGCGTTGATGCTTTAAGAGTCATCTTAACCTCTGTCGCGGCTTGTGTCGCTTTTGAATATTTAGCCTGTCGTTACTGGTTAAAAAGGCCGATTACCACCGGCGATTATTCGGCAATAATTACCGGTTTGTTACTGGCTTATAATTTACCGTCGACAATGCCTTGTTGGATGATATTAATCGGGGCTTTTGTAGCAATAATTATTACCAAGATGTGTTTCGGTGGAATAGGCTGCAATATTTTTAATCCGGCGTTGGCGGGAAGAGTATTTTTGTTTATTTCTTTTCCGGTACAAATGACGGTTTGGCCTAATCCGTATTTTGGCAGTTTATTTTCTCCCGATGGGCAAACTGGCGCCACAACCTTGCGTATACTCAAATCCTTGGGTAAGGCGGCCGAAGGTGCGCAAAAAATGTACACACCTGATGATTTACCGCGCTATATTGATATGTTTATCGGCAACATCGGCGGGTGTATCGGTGAAATTTCGGCGTTAGCTTTGATTTTGGGCGGAATATATTTATTGTGGAGAAGGGTTATTACTTGGCATATTCCGGTTTTCTATATCGGTACGGTTATGGCGTTGTTGGCAATATTGTATTATACTACCGGAAATTTAAAGTTTTTACCTCTGGCTCATTTGCTTTCCGGCGGATTGATGTTGGGAGCTATTTTTATGGCTACCGATTATACAACTTCGCCGATGACGGTTAAAGGGCAAATAATTTTCGCTGTCGGTTGCGGGTTGTTGACCGTTATAATCCGCGCTTTCAGCGCCTATCCCGAGGGAGTGTCTTTTGCCATATTGATAATGAATTCGCTTGTTCCGTTGATTGATAAATATGTTCATCAGCGTTATTACGGGGAGAAAAAATAATGACTAAATCATTTTTTAAACCGACAGCGGTGTTGACCATAATCGCAGTAATGATGGCTCTGATTTTAGGAGTAGTACATAATTTGACCAAAGAACCGATAGCCGAAACCAGAAATCAAAAAGTTTTAGCGGCAATAGAGGTTGTAACCGGCGAGTTTGATAATGATCCGTTTGCGGAGAAAATGATTATCACCACACCGGATAAAAAGAGTAAATTTGAGATGTATCCGGCTCGCCTTGACGGTAAGTTGAATGCAGTGGCAATCAAGAGCTATACCAACAGAGGTTTTGGCGGCAGAATTGAATTGATGACGGGATTTGATGTTTATGGTGCTATTAAAACTTTTAAGATTATCTCCGCCAATGAAACTCCCGGGTTAGGTTCCAAAACAGATGAACCGAAATTCAAAAAACAATTGGAAGGCTTTCATCCGGAAAAGCAAATTTTAAGAGTTAGGCAAGATGGCGGCGATGTTGATGCCGTAACCGCAGCCACCATCAGTTCGCGCGCGGTGTTAAGAGCTATTGAGCGGGCTTATTCGGCATTTCGTAATTTTAACTCGAGGTCTGGCGATGAGTAAGGAAGCATTGAATAATTTGACTCGCGGTATAATTCGCGAAAATCCGGTTTTGGTTATGTTGTTGGGTATGTGCCCGACATTGGGCGTTACCACTTCCGGTATTAACGGCTTAGGGATGGGGTTGGCGACGATGTTTGTTTTGATGTTATCGAATATGGCTATATCCTTAGTCAAGAATATTATTCCCGATATTGTGAGAATTCCGTCCTTTATTGTTATTATAGCCTCTTTTGTTACGGTATTGGAAATGCTGATGCAGGCCTATACGCCGAATTTATATGAGGCATTGGGCATTTATATTCCTTTGATTGTGGTAAATTGTATTATTTTGGGGCGAGCCGAAGCTTTTGCATCTAAAAACAGCGTTTTCAATTCATTACTTGATGCCATCGGTATGGGAATAGGCTTTACTTTAGCTTTGATACTTTTGGGAAGCATCAGAGAGTTTTTAGGTAATGGTTCACTGTTCGGTTATGCGTTATTACCGGAAGATATGCCGACGATATTGTTATTCATTATGCCTCCGGGAGCATTTATGGCTTTAGGCGGAATTATTGCTGTGGTTAATCACTTCAAGGAGGGGAAATAAATGTCATATTTGATGATTTTTATCACCGGTATTTTTGTTAACAATATCATCTTGTCGCAATTTTTGGGTATTTGCCCTTTTTTGGGTGTTTCTAAAAAAATCTCCACGGCTTTCGGTATGGGAATGGCGGTGACTTTTGTTATGACCTTAGCGACGGTAGTAACTTTTTTAATTTACTATACCTTTTTACAACCTTATAATTTGCAGTTTATGACCACGGTAACCTTTATTTTGGTGATTGCCTCACTGGTACAGATGGTCGAGATTATCCTAAAGAAAAGTTCTCCGGCTCTTTATCAGGCCTTGGGTATCTTTTTACCGTTAATTACTACCAATTGTGCGGTTTTGGGTATAGCAATTCTCACTATTCAAAAGAATTTTAATCTTGTCGCCGGTATTTGTTTCAGCTTGGCAGCGGCTTTAAGCTTTACGCTGGCAATAGTAATTTTTGCCGGCATTAGAGAGCGGTTGGAACGCACCGACATACCGACATTTATGCGGGGAACGCCGATAGTTTTGATAAGCGCCGCTTTATTGTCAATGGCTTTTATGGGATTCGCCGGAATATCTTATTAAAGCATATTTTTTATCATTTTAATGACGGTATCAAACATTTCTTGCGTTAAAACGCCGGTGTTGACGTTATAGCGCGATGTATGGTATGAGTTTATCATTACCAAATTATGTTTATCAAGTTTGTGTACGGCACCGTGAGCAAATTTAAAAGCTGATTTTTTATATCCCAATACTCCCAAAAGTGAGTTATGCGCGACATTTCCCAAAGTTAGAATAATTTTCAGATTAGGTAAAGCGGCGATTTCTTGACGCAAAAACTCTCCACAGGTCTTAACTTCATCGCCGGTTACTTTATTTTGCGGCGGAACACAGCGTACTGAATTAGTAATCCGCACATTAATTAATTCAAATCCGTCATCAGCGGTTTTTTGATAGTTTCCTTCAGCAAATCCGAATTTTTGTAATGTCGGATATAATATATCGCCGGCATAATCATTGGTAAAAGGGCGACCGGTTTGGTTGGCGCCGTTCAATCCCGGAGCCAATCCGATGATTAAAACTTGCGCATCTGAATTACCGAATGACGGCACCGGTGCATTATAATAGGCGGGAAATTTTTTTTGATTATCTTGGCGAAATTTTACCAACCGCGGACATAAATCGCAATTTTTTTTCGGTAAATAAAACATTATTTTTCAAATCCTTAAAGTTATACTAATTTATATATTAGAAAATAATATTAAAAAAATATTTAACCCCTCTTTAAAATCTTTTTATGCGTATTATCTAAATTTCGTAAACCGAATTTTAGGTTACAAAATAGGACTATTAGTAATAACAAAAAATAAACCTATTTATAAATGGAGTTTTAAATACAATGAAAAAGACATTATTACTTGCAGGAGTTGCCTGCGTTTTGATGAGTACTCAAGCTAATGCGGCTAACTGGTTTTCAAATCAAGCCGATCATATGTCAAATAATGCCAAAGTTTATGTCGGTGCTGACTATGCTTTTGACCATTTTGATTTTAAGGGAAGTTTACACGATGCTAAAAAGTCTTATCATTCCGGTCTGCTAAACTTCGGAACCAGAGTTGGTAATGTTGGCGGTGAAGTTTTCGGTCAATGGAGTTTCGGACGCACTAAAGACACTGCAGCCGGCAAAATAAAAACTCGTGTAAACGCTTATGGTTTGGATATGTATGGCTATATGCCTTTGGGTTGCGAGGGCAAATATGAGCTCTTAGGCACTTTAGGTGTTGCCGATTATTACTACAAAGGTTTCAAAGGCAATGTTAATGACACCAATAATCATATTGGTTGGCGTGTCGGCGGCGGTGCAATGTATAATATCACCAAACAGGTTGCCGCGCGTATTGTCGGAAGATATGCTTATATCGGAGCTTCTGATTTAAATCATGCGGCAGAGGTTACCGCCGGTATGAGATATTCTTTTTAGAATATAACGACTTTATTTAAGTCAATAAAAAAAGGAAAGTTTAAATTATACTAAACTTTCCTTTTTTTAATAGGTTAGGGGTTAAAATCAAGCCGCTTTAACAAAACTCTCGCGGCAAAGTTTAGCAAATACCGGTTTATCCAACCCCAGTTCGGCAATCAACTCAGACGGCGTTTTGTTGATGTTTAAACATCTGGTAATAACACGTCCGTCTTTTATGCACTTAACTTCAGCACTGGGTAGCTTAGCTTGCCCGATGCAAGATGACAAATACACAAAGCACTCATCATTATCTTTTAAGTTTTCTTTAGCCAGTCGCCGAGCATACATATTCAAAGTAACATCAGCCTTAGAGCCGTCTTTGGTCCAAGGAGAACCGCCGCCGATTGGGCAGGCGGTTGAATAAAAGTCAACAGCCAGTTTGCGTCCGGTAATGCCGCAATCGGCAATTGACGAGTGATAAGTATAACGTCCGGTGCCATTGACAATTATCTCTTTGGGCTTCTCACCCAAAGCATTAACAACAACATCTGTTAAGTCAATATCTTCCAGCATCGGTACAGCGGCAATAGCCGTGGCAATCGTTCCGTCATCATCAAGAGTTATTTGGGTTTTAATATCCAAGCCCAAACGAGGATCCGATTTAGCCATATTATATAAAGCATCATTGAGCTTGCGCGCCAAAAACATCTCGCGGTTAATCATCCCTTCACCTTTGCAGGCATAACCGACAAATACGCCTTGATCGCCCCAGCCGTTTTGCACAACGCCTTGGTTAATATCAGCCGATTGTTGCCCGATAAGGTTGGTAACCTTTACTTTTCTCGGTTCGATGGCATATTTTCCCCAAACAGAAGCATAATCTTGCGTGTAACCGATTTCAGCCAAAGCCTGTAAAACATAATTATGTACGTTGCTTAAATCAACATTACCTTTAATTTCACCGCCCAAAATAACATTATTGTCTTTGAGCATAACCTCAACGGCATATTTAACGTGAGCGTCTTGCTCAAGCATTCTATCCAAAATATAGCTGGAAATATAATCGGCGGTTTTATCAGGGTGTCCGAGGGACACGAATTCTGCAGTTTTTTGCATAACGAAATCTCCCTATTTAGTCCTCTGTTGCGGGACAAGTCAGGTTAAATCCACATATATCTTCAAACGGGCACAGCTCGTTCTTGAGCCCAGAACTATAACTTTGTTTTGCACTTGTCAAGAGTATTTTTTATTTCTCCCGCCAAATCAGCGGATAGATTTTATCCCAGCCGCGATTGTGTTCGGCATTTTCTACCTTAAAAATCAGTTCGTTATTATCAACAAAACGGTAAGTCAACAGAGGCGGAATTACTTTATCTTTGCCGCCGCTGTAATGAAATTGCGGTATATTTTTAAATTTATCACGGTAATTTGCTAAATTTAACGATGCTTTTAACGACGGCAGTTTTTGCCAATCGGTCCACGCTTTATGATCAAGATTTCCGGCAATGGTAATTACTTTTTTTATTCTTAAATCAGTAGTTGCGGCTAATAATCCGGCAATTTGCGCACCGCCGGAAAAGCCGATTAAAATAATCGGTCGTCCTCGAGCAATTTGTTTTATTACTTGATAATGTGCTTTAATCACTTCGGGAGCAAAACGTGCATCAGTCCAATATTTTTTATCACATCTTGCAGACTTTTGATATTGGCAAACTCGACCCATATACACCACATTGAGCGAGTTATCGCCGTAGGCTAATTCACGCATCATCTCACCTTTAGGTGAAGGATCAGATGTCGGTAAGCCGTGAGAGTTGAAAGCGTGTCCGTCACCCTCAATATAAATTTTAATCGTTGCGTCAGGTGAGGTATTTTTTTGCCAAGTGGCGATAATGAAACCTTCAGCGTTTATGTTTTCATTTACAAAATCTTCGGGCGCTTTAATGGTTGCGCAAGCTGTCAACAGTAATAATATTGCAACAATAAAATGACGCATATCTTTTTTTTACCTCCCGCCTTATGGTATCGCAATAATAAGCTAAAAATCAAGCTATTATTTTAGTAAAAAATTAAATTAGTTATGCTACAGCAATGCTAAAGGAGAATAAAATGCGTAAATTCGGAGTCAAACTTTTTACTAATAACTTTATCAATCAGCCGCAACTGGCTGAAGAATGTGTCAAATTAATTGAAAACGGCACTTTCGATTTTTTGGAGTTAATGGCGTTGCCTAATAGTTATAATGACACCAAAGATAAAATATTCCCATTAGCCAAAGGTCTTCGGGTTGTTATTCATGCACCACACCAAGGGCAGGGGATGAATACTTGTGATAAAGATGCTTATACCAACAATCGCCGTCTACTGGATTCGGCACAACGTTTTGCCGATTTGTTGAATAGTGAAATTATCATTTTACATGTCGGCGAAGGCAACCCGCAAAGCGGTATTGACGAAACCATATCTCAGTTTAATCTAATTGCCGATGAGCGTATTGCCGTTGAAAATTTACCTTCTTATTGTCCGGTTGATAAAATGTATTTCCAAGGTACATCACCTGATGATATTGCTCGTATTAAGGCGGAAACCGGCTGCAAATTTTGTTATGATTTTTGCCATGGTATTTGCGCTTCCAATTCTTTTGGTCGCGATAAAATCGCTGATATTAAAGCCTATGCTGCACTTCAACCCGATATGTATCACTTATGCGATAGTGACTGGCAGGGAACCGACGATATGCACGGGCATTACGGCGAGGGTAATTATGATTTGGCTAACCTCCTAAGTTTTACAAGCGATAATGCCATTATCACTATGGAAACCGGTCATAGTTTGCCGGTTGATATGTCGCCTTGGATACAAGATGTTGATTATCTGCGTTCTTTGTAAATATTGTTATTTATCAGTTTTAAGCTTGGAAAAGACATTGCTGTCAACAAAGCATTTATCATAATTATTCCAGCGGTCTTGCCGCATAATCCCGTCTAAATGATAGCCGCAACGTTCGGCTACATTAACTGAGCGTATGTTTCTGGTGTCATTACCGATAACTATGCGATTATATCCCAACTCAAAAAATTTGCTTTCAAGCAGTAAAACTGCTTCCTGCATATAGCCATATCCGACAGCCTTACTTTTCAGCCAATAACCGATTTCTCCCGATTTGTTTTTATCACAAACTTTCATTAAATCAATCGTGCCGACAAATTCATTGTTGGCTTTGGTGCGAATAATATAAACAAATCCGGTTTGATTTTGCCAACCATTCATACAATAACCGTTGAGATAGTTATCAAATTCATCCCTAGCGCAAGTTGTGGCGCTAACCCAAGGCAGCCAAGGCTCCAGCTCGTTTCGCGATTGTTCAACGGCAGCAAAAATCTCTTCAGCCAAAGCCATCGTTACAGGATAAGGACGCGATAAAACTAAGCGTTCTGATTCAAGAATTTCCGGCATTATCATTCAAAGATGCTCCTAAAAAAAATAATTGTTTGCTCCTTAGTATATTTTAACAATTATGCAAATCAAGTAATTAGTTTATCAGCAGTGTAAATGTAAATTAGTCTTTAATAAACTGTTTGGCAATCTCATAATCTTCCGGAGTGTTAATATCCGCCGGAACTCTTTTATCAAGACGAATATCATCAACCAACATTGCACGGATTTCCATACCGTTTTCCAATGCACGCAACTGCTCCAAAGATTCTCTTTGCTCTAATAGTCCGACCGGCAATGACACCATTTTTTGTAATGATGCCGCCTTAAATACATAAATGCCGATATGTTGATACAAGTCTTGATTATGGCATTTTTCCGGATTGCGGGTAAATGGCGCGGTGGCACGGGTAAAATATAAGCAACGTGCTTCTTTTTCACCGTCTTTTAAACCCATAACCGCCTTAACTACCGCCGGATTGGTTTTGTCGGCTTCGTTCTTAATCACAAAAGCCGCCGTAGCAATATCACAACCTGTGCGCTCAACCATTTCTATCAAGGGCAGATTGACTTGCGGGTTGACATTGATATTGTCACCTTGGAAATCCACCACAATGTCATATTTATCGCCATTAGGATCCAAAACTTTTAATGCCGCAGCAATTCTATCGGTGCCCGATGGCAGTTTCGGATCGGTCAAAATAGCTTTGGCACCGAATTTAGCACATTCGTCAATAATCTCTTTATCTCCGGCGGCAATGGCAATATCGCAATCCGGCAGATATTTTTTAACATTTTCATAAACGCGTTGCACTGCAGTTTTGCCGTTAATATCCAACAATGGTTTGTTAGGCAATCTGGTAGAGGCCAATCTTACCGGCATTAAAGTAATAACTCGTGACATTATATTTCTCCTCTTAATTAAAAACAGTATTTTCTTTTAACCAATTTTCCAACTCTAATACATCGTGAACTTCCGGCACATTTTTCATCTCTTCAGGCAAAGGCGAAGTATATTCGCAACGCATTCTAACCGGTTGCACTCCGACTTTGAGTGCCGCCTCAATATTATAAATTCTATCATCAACCAAAATGGTTTCTTCCGCCTTCAAGTCATATTTATCAAGGCAAAATTTGAGCATATCTTCTTTGGCTGAATCGTGCATAAAAGTTCCGTGCTGCACACATTCTATGGTCAAAAAATCAGTTACTTCCGCCAACATTTGATTAAGCAACTTCTTCTTGGTTTCCACATCAAAGGTTGCTGACATAGTAAATTGGCGATAACCTTTATTATGCAATCTTTTTAAGACCTCTACAACGTGCGGATATAAAGGACGCGCCGAAAAAAACTCCCAGTTAGAGCAAAAATCCTTATCCATCTCCACTCCCATTTTGGGATGAGTTTTTAACTCCAACGCTCCGTATTTAGGTACAATCGGCAAAACTTTCGGTAAATCTTCCCATTTCATATCACCGAAAAGCGGCTTATATTTCGGATGATTGGTCAAAAAATTAAAATAGGCTTGATTAAGGTTAGCCAATACCCCATCAACATCCCAAAATATATTTTTTACGATTTTCTTTTGCATATTTTTTCTTCTATCTGTATTGCCAGCCTTTGGCAGCCAAATTAACTCGATCCAAGTATTTTGCTCTTTTGCACATTGGTGCGGCAACTCGACCGCAAACAATATTTTTCTTGGCGCTCAAAACCTCTGCCAATTCCCAAGTTTTGCCTTCCAAACAATAACGAGCCATATCAGCAAATAATCTTGCTTCCATATATTTACCAAATGATGAATAGTGCACCTTAAGCGTTTTGGGAAAGCGCGTTTTAAGTTGCGCAAAAACATCCTTGTGCAGCGGTAGAATAATTCCGTTGCCTTTTAGCAATTTTTTAAAATCTTCCAACACCAAAGGATTATGCCAACCTCCGCCGAATAAAATAATATCCGCGGGCAGGGGTAATGAACTCGGTATCTGGGCTATAGTATAAGCTGCAATATAGGCGGCAAAATATTCAAACGAGCGCAAAGCATCAGCGAATGAAATTCCCGCATCATCAACAAAGTCAAAAATTTCTTGCTTGTGATAGTACGCCGGATCCCCCGACTTGGGTAGGGGACTGTCATAAAATACAGCCGCTTGCTCATACATAAATTTGAGCAATTGTTTATTTATTTTGCCTTGCTTGCCCAAAATACCGTCTTTGTCAAACGGCAAATCAGTGTGCTCTCTCACCCAGTTATCGCAATATTCGTTAAAAGGTCCGCAATCCGAGCCGATTACCGCCACGTGATTATGCACATAGGCAAAATTAGAGGTATTGCCGCCGTTATAATAAATTCCGTCACCCTCGCTTAAAGCAATATGCGCGTTGTGTGGCGGTATCAAAGGTGCCCCCTCAAATCCGTTCATTATCAAAGCCGAGCGAAAATCATATACTACTTTAATACCGGTTAAATCTGCCAACATCTCGCCCGAACCCATTTGCAAGGTATAAGGAATATTGCCGTTGCGATGTGCTTTCGATGGAGGGTTGTGATCCAGTGTCTTGCCGTGAAATCCTATAGCATCAATGGTTGATTTATCAATTTTGTACTTATTACACATTTCATTGATTGCATCGGCGACCTGTTTGATGTATTCATCGTGCACTTTCACAAATTCCGGCATAACCTCAATTTCCATAGCGGTTTTATTGTAAACCAGTCGCCGTAATTGTTCGATTTTTTGTTGCATTGCTGCGTCAAAAGGTTGGGAGAAAGTGTAAACATCCGTCATTTTATCATCATCAAACTCGGTCAACACGAAATCCAATGCGTCCATTGAGTTGCCGGTCATATTACCAATAATGCGATATTTGCTCATACCCTAAAAGCCTGCAAAAAGATTAAAATAATGCCCGATTATCCATAAAACGACGGCACCGTAAACTCCGGCTAAGATGTCATCAAACATCACCCCGAAGCCGTTGCGTACTTTTTTATCAACCCAACCGACAGGATAGGGTTTGGTAATGTCAAACACTCTAAACAAAATAAAGCCTGTCAACATCAGCCAACAAACATCAAAACGACCTTGCATTGCATCGGCAAAACAAACAAAAGTCAAACTTTGCCCCGCCACTTCATCAATCACTATTAAAGATGGGTCGTGTTCGGTATATTTCAGCACCTCATTCGAGGTAATCCAACCGATAAAAAATGCGCCTAAAGTTAAGGCCAAAACGCCGTATAAGCCGTAATAATAAGCCGCTGTAAATACTACCGGCAACGTTACCAACGAGCCGAAAGTTCCCGAAGCAAAAGGAAAATATCCCGCCCCGAAAAAACTCGCCAAAACAAATGAAATCTTTTTATACATATTGCAAAACTTTCAACCAAAACTTTAATTATATCGCCCAGTTTACTTTTAAAACTTGATTTTGGCAATACACTTAAGTTTGTTTTACTCTATGATTTTTAATTTTTAAGTTGATTGACTTTTGCTTTTGCCAATTCCAAAAGTGCTTCAAAATTATCATCGGCTGAAGATTTGTTGCGTCGTTCTGCCCCGCATTTTTCACATCTGTGGGTGATAATGTAACCATCTCTGGTCTGGGCAATATCAATCGGTTTCATCAATCCTTGGCACTCTTCTGCCCTGTCGCCCGGCATAATATCAACGTGTTTTGACCATAAGCACTCGGGGCAATGGTTAGTATAACCATTGCCCTTAATTTTGGCGCCGCAATGCTCGCATACAAAATCTTCTTTGCGTCGGACAAACTGTTTCATTTTATTCGTCTTTTAGATCAACTTTAATATGCAAGTCTTTGAGTTGTTGTTCATCAAACGGATGGTTGGGAGCCTGCATCATCAAATCTTGCGCTTTGCCGTTGAGCGGGAAAATAATCACATCACGAATAATCGGCTCGTCTAAGATTAACATCACCGTGCGGTCTACCCCCGGAGCACAACCGGCATGTGGAGGAGCTCCATAATGAAAAGCGTTAATCATACCGCCGAACTTACCATCAACCACCGAGTGGTCATATCCGGCAATTTCAAAAGCCTTATACATAATTTCCGGTTCGTGGTTGCGCACTGCACCTGAGGCCAGTTCATAACCGTTGCAAACCAAGTCATATTGATATGCTAAAATATCCAAAGGATTTTTGTTCAGCAATGCGTCCATTCCGCCTTGTGGCATTGAGAAAGGATTATGCGAAAATTCTACTTTGCCGGTTTCCTCATTTTCCTCATAGAACGGAAAATCAACAATCCAACATAATTTGAACGAATTTTTATCAATCAAGTCCAGTTCTTCGCCGATTTTGTTGCGTAAACGACCAGTGAACTTGTCGAATTTAACCCCATTACCCACCATAAAGATAATGGCATCGCCTTGAGCCAAACCAAACTTACTCTGTAATTCATCCATTTTTGCTTCACTTAGGAGCTTGGCAATTCCTTTAGCGCCGTTTACACTCAGAGCCACATAGGCAATACCGCCCATACCTTCCTCTTTGGCATAAGTATCTAATTTATCAAAGAACGAACGTGGTTTTTCACCATTTCCTTTTAAGACCAAAGCCTTAACTTTTTTACCATCTTTGACCAAGCCGTCATAAATCCCGAAACCGCTTTTCCCGAAGAAGTCAGTTGCCGCCTCTAATATCAAAGGATTGCGCAAATCCGGCTTATCCGAACCGTATTTTGCCATAGCTTCGCGGAACGGAATACGAATAAACGGCGCCGGTGTTACAGTCTTGCCAAAGGAAAATTCATTGAAAATGCTGCCCATAGTATGTTCAATAACTTTGAAAACATCATCTTGGGTGGCAAATGACATTTCCATATCCAGCTGATAAAATTCGCCGGGACTGCGGTCAGCTCTGGGATCTTCATCGCGGAAACACGGAGCAATCTGAAAATATTTATCAAAACCCGACACCATAAGGAGTTGCTTAAACTGTTGGGGTGCTTGCGGCAGGGCATAAAATTTGCCCGGATTAAGGCGTGAGGGCACTAAAAAGTCACGTGCACCCTCCGGCGATGACGCGGTCAAAATCGGTGTTTGATATTCGGTAAAACCTTGCTCAAACATCAGCTCGCGCATACGTTTGATAACTTGGGAGCGCACCATCATATTATGATGAATCCGCTCTTTACGTAAATCCAAAAAACGATATTTAAGGCGAATATCTTCCGGTGCATCATCTTCTATCGCCACCTGAAAAGGCAAAACATCAGCATTGGAATAAACTTCTAATTTCGCTACTTTGATTTCAATGTCGCCGGTTGGCATATTGGGATTAATGCTTTCGCGTAAAATAACTTCACCCTCAATTCCGATAACCGATTCGGGACGGGTATCTTCTATTTTTTCGAACAAAGGTGAAGATTTATCAAATACGCATTGAGTTATGCCGTAATGATCTCGCAAATCGACAAAGCACAAATTGCCCAAATTACGCTTGCGGTGTATCCACCCCGCCAATTTGATCTGTTTGCCGATATCCTGCTTTCGTAACTCCCCGCAGGTGTGAGTGCGATATTCATTCATAATCTTCGACCTCTGAAAAAATTAAAACAATCCCGTCCTTTTTATTACCAAACATCATAAAATGCAATAAAAAAAACATCGCCAAAGGTTCATCGAATAAAAAAAATGCTTTGGCGATGCAATAGAGATACGAAGTAAAATAATTCTTTAGTTTATGCGCGTTTCCTATCGTGTTCTATATTTATAAATTTTTTATTAATAACAATCTGTTCTGGTTGATGAGGTTTGGCGGCTTTATCCTTATTTTCCGGCGATAACCGTTGTCTATCCGCCTCAATACGCTTTTCTATTTCTTTATTATCAGTCGTTGTTTGAGGTTGGTCTTGTTCAAGGCTGGTTTTATTTTGCCAAGCCTTGAGATATTTCGCACTTTCACCATTAGCATCAAGTGAGCTTAAAAACGCTTCGTCAAGTTTAGGCTGCCCTGTCATTTTAACATCATTTTTGAGACAAGCAATCATCAAGCGAGCCTTAAATTCCGGAGATTGAATATTGCCGAAATTAATTCCGTCGTCTTTGGATTTAATCGCCAATTCGTCAAAAACTTTTTGCTCGGGAATAGTCGGTGAGCCATCAGATCTTTGAGCCCCTATAGCAACTCTATCCTTAGCTGTAGCTTTGACATAAGTAGTTGTTTCTGCAGCGGTGATTTTAGCTTCGAAGTTTTTGGATGAAACATCTTCTTCCATTTTGCCTTCAAGTTTTTGTGCAACCTTATTGGCAAACTCGCGCCAAGTTTTTTTGAAATCATCATTATTATCTTCTTCTTCTTCTTTCCCTGTATTTGCCGGAGTTTCTGTTACCGGAGGAGTGTCAGTTTTTTCCTCAGTTGAAGATTGCAAAGGTTGTTGTGATGTTTCAGCAGTTTGTTGAGTGTTGTTTTCCTGTTGCTCGGTATGTGGTAATTCCTCAACAATTAAATTTATCGGTGTTTCTTGTTTTGGAGAAGGCTGTTCGGGCTTGTTTTCTGTATCTTCGGTCTGTTTATTGTCGTAGTCTTTTACCGGCTTAGTTTTTTCTTTATTATCGGACACATCAAGAGTTGGTTTTGATTTGTCAGACTTTTGCTGCGTCTTCTCTTTTTTATAGTTGAAAATCTCATCCAATTTTTCTGCAGAAGTTAAAAATTCCTCTGAAGCAGTATATTTGTCGGATGGCAAATTGCCTTTTTTTACTTCACTTGACAGTATCTTGGAAAAGATGGCATCGTTCACATTTTTAACAATTCTATAATCACTGGTGTTCCCGCTTTCTTTAGTTTCCCTTGTTACTTCATCGCTTAATTGATTAAAATCTGTTTCATAGAGTTCATTAATTATCGGGGTATTAAGCAACTCCTGCTGTTTACGTTTTACAGCTTCACGCATTTTGTCTTTATCCTCTTGGGTGTGCTTAGTTCGATTAAATTTCTGGAATTCTTCGCGCATAACAATATAAAGCTCAATTTGATTTAACAAAATGGTTTCGGCAGATAAACCGGAGTGATTTTTGTGGATTTCATAAGCTAAATTGTGCAACATCTTAATGTCTTGGTCGCGCAAGCCTTTGGGGTTGATTTCATTAAAAATTGCCATTCTTTTATAGGCTTCAATTAAGGCTTTAGGAACATAAAAGTCCTTTTGAGTTTTTTTAACGGTATTGGTTTTATTTTTCATAGTATGTTGCTTTCCTGTATATGAATATTTGTTTTAGTATATTTGCATTATACTCTTATTGTCTAATTCTGTCAATAAGTTTTAGGCTTGATTTTGTTTAAAATTTATATATTCTTTTCCTTGCTAATTAATCGTTGAAGAGATGGATATGAAATACCTTTATCTTGATTGTGATGATGTTTTACTTGATACCACTCGCGTTTTTATGGAATTTATGTATCAAGATTATGGTATTATTGATGACGCAAACAAATATCCCAGCGATTGGGATATATCCGCTTCGCCTTTTGCCGGTTTTGCTGATGCGGTTAAGGCTTTTGCTCATTCTGATTATTTTAAAAATATTCCGCCCCGTCCGCAAGCTGATGTTGGAATTAAATCACTGATAGAACAGGGGTACAGATTGTTCGTGGTCAGTTCTTGCCCTAATGATGAAACCTCACAAAAAAATCGCCGCCAATGTTTGTTAAAACATTTTGGTGATGTTTTTGAAGATATTGTATGTCTGTCATTTGGTATGGATAATAAAGGAAGGTATTTCAGCTCCGCGCCTTATGGGATTGTAATTGACGATTCTATTTTTAATGTCAATACCGCTTTGCGTTGCGGACATCAGGCAATTTTAATGGCTATAGCTCAAAATGGTGATTTTCAACGTCAGGCAAGGGATAAAAATATCACTGTCAGCCGCAGTTTGCTTGAGGTTGCCGATTATCTGGCAAATAAATAATTATAATTTCAACGGTTGCCCGCAATCAAAATATATCAAGCATAAGGGTTTTCATATTATCTTGTAACCAGCGGTTGATGCCGTCATCAGCAGCTTTTTTTAACTTTTTAAGGCTGATTTTCGCGCCTTTAGGGGCAAAGCGGCGCATTTGTTTCTTGTTTATCCCTTGAATATAATCAGCAAAAGATAATAGTAAACTTACTCGATAAGGCCAATTTCCTTTACTATCAAAATGATTTTCAGCAAAATCCATAAACAAGCGATTTAATGTGATGGTGATATTTTTATTATTCATAGCGACCTCAGTTTTGTTGTATATAAACAATAAAACTGATAAATCACAAAAAATCAAACTAAATAATGTATTTTTACATTATTGTGGATAAGTATTTAATCTATAATCGATGTACAACCCACAGAACTTTGCCGGCAACATCAACATCGTCGGTGCTTTTGATGTTAAATGTCTTATAGGCTGTATTGTCGGCGCTGATTTCCAAAGAGTTGTCGAAAGGATTGACTTGCAGACGACGAATAAGTACGTTTGTAGGGGTATTGAGCAGATAAATTCCATCGGTAGTAGGCTTGTTGTATGAGGTGTCTACCCATAAAAGGTCGCCGGCTCCAATGGCCGGAGCCATAGCATCGCCTACATTTTTAAGTATCTTTATTTTTGAAATATCATTAAAACCGTAAGTTTCGGTCATTTCTTTGGACAGGTATTCCATACCGGCTGTATTGTTTTTAATCTTGCTGAAATTGCCTTTGGCGCGTCCTTCCATATCAATTACTTCTACGGCCGGCAGACTGTTTTTGTCCTTTCCTCGTCCTAACAGATCAGAAATGGTTGTCAATTTGTCTTGAATAATCCCGCTGCCTAAAGTCGCGCTGAAATTGCTGCCGGGAAGGGGGTAATCACATAATTTTTGTTCTGGAACATTAAGTATTTCAGCCAACAGTCGGCGCGATTGCTCATCTAGTCTTCTGGGGGAATGTCTTTTCACAAAATGGAATAAGTAAGTCGAGTTCTTGCCCAATTTTAATGATAAAGAGTTCAAGCTGTAGCCTTTTTCTTTAACGGTGTGTTCCAAAAAATCGCGAACTTCTTGTTGTTTGTCAGTCATTTATACACCTCCCTTGTGTTTTGATACGAGGTAATATATTGGTATTTTACAACTTTGTAAACAGTTTTCCCAAAAAAAAGTTTTTTGCGTTGACTTTTTTCTTGGTGATGTTGTAATGATACAATAAAATTTATTGTAAAAAGGATATAAAATGAAAAAACAAACAGTCAAGAAAAAATCATCAAATAAATTAACCAAACAACAACAGCAGAATATTACCGTAAGCCCCAAAAAAACGCTTTTAGAGCAAATGTATCAAAAAGGCTTACTGGATTTACCGAAATCACGTTTTACGGCTCATCAACGTCTGCGTTGCGGGCTTAGTTTGATTTATCATTATCATATTCTGCAAAAAGCCAATCTTCACTCCGGTTTTATTTTTAATAACCGAATCGATGTAGCTCACAGTTTGGAATCGAAGATGTATTCCGATGCTTTGAATTTTTATCGTTCTTGTTTACGCGTGGTTCCAATCGAATTTTGGGCAGTAATTCGGGCGGTGTGTTTTGAGGAGAAGTTGCCCGAACCATCACGCAAATATAGCGAAAGGCAGCTTGCACACGTAAATTTTCTTTATCGTATTGACTTATGTCGTGGTTTGGATCGGATTCTTTCTTCACAACTAAAAATTGATTCGCAAGGAAAATAATAATTAATACTTTACAAATAAATATTAATATGCTAATAAAACTGCAACTTAGATATACAGGGGGATAGAAAATGGATTTTATAAAATTTTATATTTTGTTATTTTTGATATTAAATTTACTAAATATGATCAGACAAGGATACTTATCCACACATATCATTTTTAGTATAGCCCTTGAAATTCCTATAGTTGGAAGAATTTTTATGTGGTGGTAAAAAAAATTTTTTTTACTTATCCTATTGACTATAGCGTCGGTGGGTGTTAAACAAATCACTATGGTGAGTAAGTGGGTCAAGACGAGACCTCCTCCTCACCTTTTTTTATGCCGAAATCATTTTGCACAAAGGAGAATTATGCCATGGGGTTAGCTACTCCGGTTAAATATTCTACGGTAGCGCAGATGGAGCAGAAAATTGAAAATTATTTTGCTGAGCGCGCCAACTATAAAAGCGAAGTCTATAATGCCAAAAAAGGTGAGATTACTTTGATATCCGAACAAGCCCCGCTGCATTTAACGGGGCTTTGTGATTATTTGGGTATATCTCAGAGCGATTTGGATGAATATCAAAAAAATCCCGACTTTGCCGAATTGATACGCCGCGCCAAGAAAAAGTGCGAGGCTTATTTGGTTGATCAGTGCGTGCGCTTGCACAAAGCCGATTTTATTTTGAAAAACAATTTTCCCGCTTCTTGGCAGGATTCACCTGATGTTTTGCTCAATGATGAATTAAAGAAAATTTTGGTTGAATTTGTTACCAAATAAGAGGGCAAAAATATGAGTGACAATACAATAACTGCCCGCATTCCGCAGGCATTTGCTCCGCTTTTGACATCTCATAAGCGGATAAAATTATATTATGGCGGCCGTGGCGGCGGCAAATCTTATGCTTTTGCCGACAGCCTGTTGATTAAAGGTCGTATGCAAAAATTATTAATTGCTTGTTTACGCGAAGTTCAAGAAAGTATTAAAGATTCGGTATATCGTCTGCTTTGCAGTCGCATCCGGCATTATCAGTTGCGCGATTATCGCATTAAAGAGAGTAAAATTATTAATCTCTGTACCGGTACCGAATTTATTTTTAAGGGATTGCGCGAACAAGATGCGCAAAAAATCAAGTCGTTGGAGGGAGTGGATATTGTATGGATTGAAGAGGGGCAAACCATTTCCAAAAAATCTTGGGATATTTTATCTCCCACCATTCGCAAAGATGGCTCGGAAATTTGGATTTCGATGAACCGCGAAACCGAAACCGATGCGCTTTGGCAGATATTGGCAGAACACCCCGATGAACGTACTCTTATCTGCAAAGTTAATTATTATGACAATCCTTTTTGTCCCGAGGAGTTGAGACTGCAGGCCTTAAAATGCCAGCAGGATAATCCCGCGGATTATGCGCATATCTGGCTTGGTCAACCTGTAAATGAGGGAGCGAAACAACTTATTTCGCCACTTTTGGTGCGCAACGCGTTTAATAGTACGATTGCTCTTACACCATTGCCCTTGGTTATAGGGGTAGATATTGCGCGTTTCGGTGATGATAAAACGGTGTTCTGCTTTCGCCAAGGACGCATTTGCACCCATTTTAAAGTGTTGAGCAAACAGGATTTGGTTAGTATAGCCGACTATTGTCAATCGATTATTCAAGAATATCGCCCGAGTAAAATTTTTCTTGATTCCGGAGGGGTAGGCGCCGGAGTTTATGATATTTTAATCTCACGCGGTTTCAAACGTTTAGTGCGAGCCGTTAACTTCGGTTCTCGTGCTATTCAAGACGACCGCTATGCCAATCGTCGAGCCGAGATGTGGGATAATGCACGTCAATGGTTGTCAGATGATTTAGGTGCTAAACTGCCGGTTGATGATGAGTTGTTAAGCGAACTTTGTTGTGTTCAGAAGTCTTATGACAGTAAAGGACGATTATTGCTTGAAAGCAAAGATTTGCTTAAAAAACGTTTAGGTCATTCACCAGATAAGGCCGATGCGTTTGTCTTAACTTTTGCCGAACCGGTGTTGATGAGCACATCGCCTCCTGACAGGCAATCATCTCTTGAAGATTTATTTGCCACACATCAAAGCGATGACAAATGGTAAGCACATCATAGAAATTAAATCAAGTTTTTATGATGTGTTTTTTTATAACTGTTTTCTTAAAAAAGAAGGAATTTATTTATGATAAAAGCAATTGCGGATCGCATTTTTATCCGTCTCGATCCATTACAAAAAGGCGGTATTATAATTGATGATTACCACACCGCTCGCAATACCGGAGTGGTGGTCAGTATCGGCGAAAGAGTAAGCCGAGTAAAAGAGGGGCAGCACGTTATTTTTCATATTTTCGACGATTTACCGACTTGTGAAAAAGATGTTGTTGCCGTCAGAGAAAATTCAATTTTAGGAGTAATCAGCAATGACTGAATCTATGCTTCATAATGAAGAAAAATTGCAGGAGTGGTTTGTTAAAATTGCTGCTGCCGAAAAAAACTATGCCGATTATCATCGGCTGATTAAAACCATTCGCCAATATTATCGCGGCGATCTTAAAAAGGATAAACAAAACATCTTTTGGTCATCCATAGAAACGCTGAAGCCGTTTTTATATTTCAAACAACCGGTACCGTTTATTGAGCGTAAAAGCAAAACAGCTGACAAAGCCGCTAATTTGGCTTGCCAGATTTTAGAGCGAGCTTTGCAATGGGATTTGGAGCAGTTTGATTTTGATAGTATTATCAAATATGCCCGCAACGATTTTTTAATTTCCGGTATGGGGCTGGCAATAGAACGCTATAAACCGACTTTTGCCGAACTTAAAGATGTCGGCGGGCAAAAAAATAAAATTAAAATTGCCGAACAGGTCAACACCGAATATCTTGATCCGCTAAGGTTTATTGCCGATTCAGCTAAGGTCGGTATCTGGGAGGACTGTACGTGGTTTGCTATTTCTCATAACTTATTACTTAGCGAAGTTAGAACGCAGTTTGGTGAAGATGTCTTATCCGGTTGTGTTATTACCTCATCGGCTAATGATCCGATAATTGAGGTTTATGAGATTTGGGATCGCACCACGCAAACCGTGTGGTATCTCAGCAAACAATTTCCGCATCGTTTCTTAAAAATAGTATCGGGCGGTCTTAATTTGAGCGGTTTTTATCCTATTCCTAAACCGCTGTTAGCTACCTCAACCAACGATAGTTTAATTCCGGTGCCGGATTATGTGCAAATTAAACCGTTGTTGGATGAGTTGGACGGTATTACCGCGCGTATGGAAAAAACGATGAAAGCACTGAAAGTATCAGGCTGTTATGATAACGCTTTTCCGGAATTGGCTAATATTCTAAACAAAGAGGTGACACTTGTCAGTATCACCGATTTTGATCGCCTTAAATCTGCCGGTGGTATTAAAAATATTGTCGATTTTATGCCGATTGAACAATATGTTGATGCTCTGCAAGCCTTAGCTTTACGCAGGCAGGATATTATTTCTGCCATCTATGAGGTAACCGGTGTATCCGATATTATGCGCGGTACTTCCAATGCGGGGGAAACTGCCACGGCAGTAGAAAAGAAAACCAATTTCGGTACCTTGCGCAATCAAGATCGTCAAAATGATATGCAACGTTTTATTACCGAGATTTTCAAAATTAAAGCTGAGATAATTTGCGAACAATTTTCGGTTGATAAGTTATTGTCGTTTCTTTCTCAAGAAGATGCTTTTACTCCCGAGGCCAAAGAAGCAGTTAATATGCTCAAACGTGAACATTTGCGTGATTTAATCTTAGGGGTCGAAAGCGATACTTCTTATAATGAAACACAAGTATTTAATCGTAATCTTAACGCCATAACCTCAATCAGTAACATTATTAATCAGGCTTTTGATGCTGTCAGCAAGCAACCTCTGTTGTTGGACTTATACCGTCAAATGATAACTTCATTGGTGGCGGGGCTGTCTAATGCTCGTCAATATGAAAGTGTGTTGAATGATTGTTTTGAGCGCATTGCAACCGAGTTTGCCAAACCTGATGCCCCCGATAACGATAACTTTGTTCAACAGCAAATGTTGCTGGAAAATCAAAAACAAAAGCAGGCCGCCGATTATGCACTCAAAAAAGAGCAGAATGATCTTAAGCGTTTGGAGCTTATGCTCAAGTATCAACCCAATTCGAGCGGTCAAACCAACAGTTAAGGAAAAATTTGATGACTTATTTCACCGAAAAATTTTCGGCAGAAGTAGTTTTGCCGGATGGTAGTGTTGCCGCATCAAGCAATGACATCGACCGCTACCTTAAAGCCAATAATTTGGCTTTTTATTCTGATTATTCGCCGCAATATTTGAAAAATATTCGTTTGCGTAATCAGCAACAACAGCAAAAAGCAATTTTTGCTTCAATAATTCAACAATATAAAAAAAGGATATGGAATGACTGAAAATTCTGTAATTTCTCAAACCTCAAAATCCCCAATGTCTGATGACAAAGGGGATTTTTTAATAGCCCCTAAAAGCTATGACAAAGAATTTGCCGACACTTTTGCCGAGTTGCCGCTTCGTTGGCGCCAGTATTTGCTTGCGCGTGAAGAAGCTCTCGATAAGGGATTCGGCAATCTCTCCGACCGCATGGATGCCGATCGTTGGTTAAGGGAAGCCTATGATGACATTTCGGAAGATTTGCTCAAAGAAGGCATAACCAACCCCAAAGATTGGTTGAAATCACTTGTGGAGCTTGACCGCAAGTTCAAAAAAGATCCGCGCGGCACCGTTGCCTCAGTGGCGCAAAGTTATGGTATTGATATACCGGCTTTGGCAGCGCAAAAGGCCGAAGATACAAAGGCTAAAACAATGCAGCAGATTTTAACCGAACAAATGGTAGGTCAACAAATCTACGATTTTATTGTCGGTAAAGATGAGCAAGGCGAGCTTAAACACCCGTTTTATGCCGATGTTATGCGCGATATGCACGGTTTAATCTGTAACGGCTCAGCCAAAAGTTTGGATGAAGCCTATGAGATGGCGGTTTGGTTAAACCAAGACGTCCGCAGTAAACTGTTGTCGCAAAAAGTTCAAGCAGCTCTCAAGGATAAATCTTTGGAAGCCGAAAAATCCCAAGAGGTAGCTTTTGCGCCTCATGGAAAAAGTCAGGCTGAAACCAAAAAATTGACCTTAAGGGAAGACTTAGAGCAGCGTTTTGCTGCTCTGGGTTATGTCGATGATTAATTTTTAACTTAAAAAATCAGAAAGGAAAAAATATGTCTGCAAACCAAGACTATAATGAAATATTTGCCTCCACTTTGGAAAATCGCACCGGTGAGATGGCGGATAATATTACTAAAAATAATGCGCTCTTGTTGCGATTAAAAAACAAGGGTAACATTCGCCCTATTTCCGGCGGTTCCAAAATATTGGAAGAGTTGGAATACGGTGAGGGTGATATGGTATGGTATTCCGGCTATGATTCCATCAATTATACACCCAAACAGTTGTTCAGTGCCGCTGAATATGCACTTAAATTAGCCGCGGTTCCGGTAGCTATTTCCGGTGAGGATTTATTGAAAAACTCCAATCACGCGCAGGTTATTGATTTGATGTTAAAGCGTATTCAAAATGCCGAAAAAACTATGTCAAATCAGTTGGCTTATGCTATGTATGGCGATGGCACCGCATCTAACGGTAAGGCTATAGGTGGCCTAAAATTGTTGGTGGCCGATGATCCGACCTCCGGCACGGTAGGCAATATCAATCGTGCCGAGGTTGGTAATGAATTTTGGCGTAATCAGTCAACCACAGTTGCTTTAACCGCTGACAATATTTTAGAAAAAATGAATGCTATGTATTTAGCTTGTTCACGTGGCAAGGATAAACCGGATTTGATTGTTACCGACAGCAAATTGTATGCCACATTTGAGCAGGCTCTGCAAAATAGTCAGCGTTTTGTAAATCCTGCTGTGGCCGAAGCCGGTTTTTCCAGTCTCAAATATAAAGGCGCTGATGTGCTTTGCGATGGCGGTCAAAACGGATATTGTCCAGAAGATCATATGTATTTCTTGAATACCGATTACCTCTATTTGCGTCCGCATAAAGACCGCAATATGAAGGTAATTGACGGTACTCGTTTAGCCGTCAACCAAGATGCTATGTATCGCATTATCGGTTGGGCCGGAAATATGACTATGTCAAATGCGTCCCTTCAAGGTGTTTTGATTAATTCGTCGGTAGACGAAACACAAGAAACTACGGAGCCGCAAGGGAGTACTGATTCTCAAGAAGAGAATAATGGTCAAGAATAAATATAATTTTGTATAAATGATAGTAGTAAGCGGAGATTTTTTCTTATTAAAAATTTCCGCTTGCTGCTTTTATGCTAAGGAGAATTTTTTATGGATTTGGATATTTATCAAAAATTGATTGAACAAAATAAATCGCGTAGTGACGATTGTGTGTCGGCTCGTTTTTATGATCGTGTAATTAAAACCGACGCTAATAATGCCAATGGCATTCCGCAATTTAAATCAGTATGTTATTGTGAAATTCGCATTAAAGACAACACTACCGAAGTTTTTGATCAGCCCGCTGATAAAGAAAAAATTGCGCGTTTTCCGGTAGAGTATGCACGTTATCAACTATCCAAAAAGCAAGTCAGAGAGGGGGCGCCTTTGGAAAAATTTGCTTTTTTGACTTTGCCGGAATTGGAAAGTTGTAAATACCACGGAATTTTTACCTTAGAGGCTTTAGCTGATTTGAGCGAGGATAAAGTGTTATCGCTTAATTTACTCAAAGAGCAAAAGCGTGCTCGTGAATTTTTGCAAAACAATCAGCGCTTTAAACAGATCGCGGATATAGAAGCCCTCAAACAAAATTATGAACAGCAGATTGCTCAACTCAAAGCGCAAATCCTTGAACTTCAATCTGCTTCAAACAGGAGAAAGCGAAAATGAAATCAATCTTAAATATTTCTCAAGAAGTTGCCGATCTTTCTGCAGTTAAACGTCCGGATAGCCTGTTTAATTCCGCATCATTATCCGACAGCATTTTTTTAAGTGTTGCTAAGTCAACTCTTGACAGCTTGCTGCGTTATGGCGATTGGCCGCAGTTGGTGCGTGAGGCTTCCTTTGTTACTATCCCCGGTAAATATTATTACCCGCTTAGTGAGGTTTGCTCGGCTTTTTATTCTTTGCTTCCCAATACCATTTATATCAAGGATTCAAAAGAAAAAGTCATCGGAGCCGTTACTCCCGATGAATGGATGAAAAGCAAATACATTACCAATGATGATCTTAATCTCAAGTTTCGTATTGAGCACGGTATGATTAAATTTATTTCTTTACCCGAAAATCCGGTAAAGATTGTTTTTCAATATCGGGCTGACGTCATTTGTTTGGATGCCAAAACTTTTGCCGAAAAAAGCTCCGTTACTGCGGATAGCGATTTACCGATTTTCGATGAATATTTGGTCAAACTCGGTATGCTTTGGCGTTGGTTTAAACGCTCCGGCTTAGATTATACGGAAGAATATGCCGAGTATGAGCGCGAAGTTAAAAAGAACTTTGCCGCCTCATGCGCTGCCGGTGATATCATTTTGGCTCCAACGACAGATGACATAACCTCAAAGGGAGTAAAACTCAATGTTAAAGTCGTATGTTAATCGCCTTAATAAATCGTTGAATTATACCATACCGGCTCCGACCGGAGGGCTCAATTTGCGTGATGCTTTTGAAAGTATGTCGGCAGGTGAGGCAATTCAAATGGATAATTATATTCCTTACGATACTAAAGTAGCTTTGCGTAAAGGTTACCAAGAATATGTGCGCACCAACGGCAAATTTCAAACTTTATGTGTTTATCAACACGAGCAATATCCGAGATTTATCGGCATATCTCAAGGCAAGGCTTATAATTTAACCGCGCCGAGCGCCGTTAGTATATATGATGATATTAATTTTAACTCTGATCGTTGTCAAACCGTTCAATACAAAAATTATCTTTATTTTATGAACGGTCGTGATATTCCCAAAGTTTTTTATATAAATGAAGAAGGAGAGGAAAATTTCCACGATTGGCAGTTTCAAGCTGAAGGGCTCGAAGAAAGAGCAATTATTGCCGGAGGTGTTTCCAAACAGTTTTTATGGTTCATTGAAAACGGCAGTCAAAAAGTTTGGTATTCTGCCTTGGCCGGTAATATTTCCGGAGAGCTTAATTGTTTTGATTTGAGCTCCATCACTCGCTTTGGCGGTCATTTGCAAGCGGTTTGCAGTTGGACCGTTGATGGCGGCACCGGTATTGATGACTTAACGGTGTTTATCACCTCAGAAGGCGAGGTGTTGGTATATTCCGGCAGCAATCCCAATTCAGCTGATGATTGGCAATTGAAAGGCAGTTATAAAATATCTGCTCCGTTAGGTTGGCAGTGTATGTTGCCTTATCAGGGTGATTTGGTAATTATCACTCATGATGGTTATATGCCGTTATCCAAAGTGTTACCGCTTAATGAAGCCGGAGCTTCTACTCAAGCCTTTTCGGATAAAATAAAAAGTTTGGTAATAGAACGCACTGCTTATGGTCAAAACAAAGAAGGTTGGCAGGGTATTATTTATCCCAAAGGCGGTTATGCTTTGTTTAATGTGCCGATTTCACAAGGTTATGAACAGCACATTGTTAATTTAACTACCGGAGCTTGGTGTCGCTTTACGGACATTAAGTCGCATTGCTGGGCTTTATTCGCCGGTAAATTATATTTTGCCTGTGATTACGGAGTTTGCCTGTTTGACAGCGGTTACTCTGACAATGGCGCGCATATTACCGGTATTGTGCGGCAAGCCTATAATGATTTGGGTTCAAATGCTTTGAAAAAAATCCAACTGTTAAATCCGCGAATTTTATCTTCCACGGCTTTTTCATTGGTGATTTATACCGATATGGATTTTATCGAAAGCAAACAATCCAATATTGCCAATTTAGGCAGTCGCGGTATTACGCGGTGGAATGTCGCTAAATGGTCGTCAGTGATTAACCAACAGCTAACCAAATGGCAAACTACCAAAGGTACGGTCGGTTCGCGTTGGATTGCCAATTCGGCTTTCGGCTGTAAGGCCGGTATTGTATTTAAAACTCAAACCCGCGGCAATTTAATAGAATGGTACGATACCGGAGTGCGTTATGAGCAAGCAACCGGCATCATGTAATATCATCTATGACCGAGACGGAGCAATCAAAAGTTTTGTTTGTCAAAATCTGGGTATTTCTACCGATTGGGTTGGACAGGAAAGTATGACTTTAGGGTTTATTTCTGAAAATCAACTTATCGGCGGTTTAATCTATCACAATATCAGACTGGGATGTGATTTGTGGTGGAGCATTTATACCACTTCACCCAAGTGGTGTAACAAAGGCATTTTGTGTCAAATATTTGGCATAGCCTTTAAGGTTTTTGGGGTACGTCGCATTAGTTTATTGGTAAAAGCAGACAATCAACGTTGTCTTAATTTCATCGAAAAGTTGGGATTTAAACGCGAGGGATGTTTACATCAATTTAACGAAGATGGGACGGATAGTTATATTTATGGAATGTTAAAATCTGAAAACAAATGGAAAGGAAAAAAATGAGTAAATCAATCGGAAAATTGTTGGGTGCCGGTTCGGCCTCAACATCAATGTATGGTTCAGAACAAAATATTATGAACTATCTTAATAATTATAACACTAGTAATTATGATAACACTTTAAATAATTTAACTAATTATGCAGCAAAAGCTTCTAATCAGCTGAATAATATGGGAAATTATAATTTTAGCGTTAATGCTTCCGATGCCGCCCGTCAAAGAGCCGAGCAGGCATCATTTCAATCTTATAATAATCTTATGGCTCCGCAGTTTGCTAATCAAACCAATGATTTGCAGACACGTTTGCTCAATCAAGGTTTAAGTGTCGGCAGCTCGGCTTATCAACGGGCAATGACTGATTTGCAAAACAGTCAAAACAATGCGTTGGCTCAAGCTGCCAATCAAGCGGTATTAAACGGACAAAATGCTTATTCACAAAGCCTTAATGATCAGATTAATGCCGCATCGTTTTCCAACTCGGCACAAAGCAATTACATTAATCAGTTGCTTGCAGCCTTAAGCAAGTCGATTTCCGGTTATGATAATGCTATGAATATTTATTCAATAAAAAGCGGTATCGATAATCGTATTACCCAAAACAAAGCGGCCAATGCTCAAGCTCAGCAAGCAATGGGTGATGAATTTATTAATGCCGCTGTTACCGCCGCTATGTTTGCTGCCTCCGATGAACGCTTAAAAGAAAACATTAAACCGGTGGGTAAATTGGATAATGGTTTGACGGTATATTGTTATAATTTTAAGGGCTCATCAACTCCGCAAATCGGGCTTATTGCCCAAGAAGTGCAAAAGAAATGCCCCGAAGCGGTAACACTAAGTTCGGATGGTTTTTTGATGGTCAACTATGCTTTAGCCAGCCAAAAGGAGGAAGAATAATATGCCTTTTGATAGTGAAGGAGTGTTTTCGCGTCTGCACTGTTGGGAAGATGACAGGGCAAACGATATTGATATTGTTTCTGATCGCCACGATGAAGAAGACGATAATTTCGCTGACGGTTTAAGTCAGTGTTTGTTAAAAAACGGCATTGTGCCGATGAGCGGCAATCTTAATATGGGGAGTTTTCAAATTAAGAATTTAAGTGCTGGTCAATCCGGAGGTGATGCGGTCAATCGCACTCAGTTGGATAATGCCATCAGCAATAATTCGTCAACCATTAAAACCATCATCAATAAATTAATGCCAATCGGTGATATTAAGGCTTCGGTGCGTTCGGATAATCACGATAACTGGTTGTTATGTAACGGACAGGAAGTAAACCGCGCTGATTATGCCGAGTTGTTTGATTTAATCGGTGAAAATTTCGGTGCCGGCAACGGAGTTACCACTTTTAATGTTCCTGACTATCGCGGTAAGTTTTTAAGAGGCTTAGGCGGGGATTCCGCGAGTGATATTTATACCACTCAAGCCGAAGGTTTACCGGATCACAATCACACTTGGACGGCTAATCGTCGACACGGTTCCAGCGGTTCGAGCGGATTTGGGTTATCCAACGGTGATGTTTCTAACTCTCCGCAAGGGACTTTAACGGTAACTCAAGCCACTGCTTCCAATGCCATTTATGGAGCGTCGGAACACGTAACCCCGGTTAACCAAGCGGTAAACTATTTTATTAAAGCCAAAATGGAGGAATGAATATGGTAGGAAAAATTATGCCGCATTATATTGAAATCAGACAGGGCGATAGTTTTAATATCGCCCTGCAATTTAAAAATCACCAAGCCGGAGAATTTATCAATCTCAGCGGTTCTGTTCTCAAAATGCAGGTTCGCACCAAAGCGGATAATCGGTTGGTTTTAACCAAACAAGGTAGTATTGACGATGCTGCTAAGGGTAAAGCTTCCATCAATATTACCCCGAATGACACCAAAGGATTAAATCTTGATGAAGAATATGTTACGGATATTCAAATAACTTTCGCTAATGGTGAAGTACATACCGTTTATCCGGCAGGTGTAGCTGATGTAGCTGCTTTTATCATAACCCCGAATATTACGGAGTAAACGGTGATGGAAAATATGATAATTTTAAATTCCGGTCAAAAGATTGACATAGTTTTTCAAGATAATGTCACTTTAGATATTGATTGTGCTTTACGCTACATCAAATCCGGTGAGGCTGAAATTGATACTTATGTTACCAATACAGCGCAACCGCGGTTAGAGAAGGTTATTAACTCTGCACAGGTAAATTTGGCTACCGCTATAGCTCAAGGAGTTGAAACAGCTGTCTCTGCGGCGGAAAGTGCTGCCACAGACGCAATAACTCAATCTATCAGCCAAGTTGAAACCGCAATTGACGATTATGTTTCAGCTAATATTACCCCCGATTTGAATCAGGCTGTTACTGCGGCCGGTAATAACGCAAGTGTCGCATCAACCAGTGCTGAAAATGCAAATAATTCGGCAGTCGCGGCGGCTAATTCTGCATCTTCGGCGGCCGCTTCGGCAACTGCTTCGCAAAATTCTGCTTCGGCTTCTTCAGCGGTTGAAAACAGAATCAATAGCGTGATAAGCAATGCTGCCGATGAAATTTTTTCACAGCTTAGCAATCCGTTTTCTCTGCTTGATTACAAGTATAGCGAGTATGAGTTAGACAATGCCTCGTGGTTGCTATCAAATGGTCAATTTAATTCCGGCACGGTTTATCAGTCGGTTTATGATCTGCTTTTAAGTATATACAACGGCACAACAACCAAAGCCGGGGTTTCGGTTAAATTATCAACTGAAACTTATGCTAATACCGATTTTGTTTTAAACACTGTTGATGAAACTTTTCGTTTACCGTTAAGTGTTGCCTTAGCTGTGCAGGGTTTATACCTATATTTTTATGTCGGCGAGGTGGTGCAGAATGCTAATTTGATTGCCACAGGACAGGCCTTGGCAGATATAGTCGATTTAAAAAATGCAGATAATTTCTCAAATCTGGGTACCGGTAGAATATCCGGTTTAGCGATGCCATCTAATAGAACTAGAATAGATTTAACTTTTGGTGCTACCGGTACAACTT
>ERZ842401.253-NODE-253-length-74520-cov-7.354972_pt1 | contig 74520 bp, 60 predicted proteins | sample MGYA00521270_ERZ842401 | MGnify/ENA primary metagenome ERZ842401 (study PRJEB31892, sample SAMEA3878208) | bioreactor metagenome | biome: Moose rumen | place: Sweden | collected 2011-10 | study: EMG produced TPA metagenomics assembly of the PRJEB12797 data set...
CGATATAACGGCAGTAGTTCCTATATATCTCGTCCTTATAGAATGTGTATTTTTTTGGATTAAAACATGCCAAAAAAGCCGCCGCAGTACGCTCATCGTTGGCTTTCACTTTGTACTTGTCTCCACATAATTCAGCCATTGCCTGTTTAAAGGAGTCAAGCCGTTCTATCAAGGCTGTATTTTCATCTGTCAATGTTTCAAAAGCAGCAATTAACCCAGCGGGATTGTTTTTTATAAGTTCTGAAAGCACCGAATTAACACGCTGTACATCAACAATATTTTTATCTTTTATAGACCCCAGTATAGCAAGCGTACTCTTTCCTTGGCACTTGGTTATCAATTGCCATTTATAAATCTCGTCTGCCTGTTCGCCATCCTTATATGGACCTACTATACTTACTTTCAAAAAGTGTTCTTTATAGCTTTCTAACAAGTCTTTTATACGAAGATCTGCACTTTCCATAAAACAATTTTTTTTTTTCAACTTCAAACTTTTTACCCCATCCCTTCCAACTCCCTGCAAATCCTCGGCACGGGCAGGCCCATAACGTTGTAATAGCAGCCTTCGATACGTTCCACGCCGAATATTCCTATCCACTCCTGTATGCCGTAGGCGCCGGCTTTGTCCATAGGTTTGTAATTGTTTATGTAATAAGATATTGCGTCGGGGGCAAGGTCTCTGAAAAAAACTTTGGTACATTCGCTGAACACAATGGTTTGCCTGGCGGATTTTAGGCATACTCCGGTATAAACCTCGTGGCTCCGGCCTGACAATTCGGAAAGCATAGCAAAAGCCTCGTCGCGGGTGTTTGGTTTGCCCAGCACTTCGTTGCCCAGCACAACGGTAGTGTCGGCGGCCAGAAGTATCTCATTATGTAACAGGGCTTTGTCGTAACCGTCGGCTTTCAGCTGAGCTAGAGTCTGCGCCACAAGGGACGCTTCGACGGGGGTGGCGAGTGTCTCCTCCACTTCCACGTCCACTATTCTGAAAGGTATGCCGAGCATCTCCACAAGCTGCCGGCGGCGCGGCGACTTGGAGGCAAGCAGTATGGTGGCTCCGCCCCAAAGGCTCATCGTTTCTGGGCTTTGAATCCGTCCTGACGTCTTTTCTGCTGCTGCTTCTGAGGAGATTTTTTCTTCACGTCCTTGCTCACCATGTAGCCGTCCTCAAATTTCATGGTCATGGTCTCGTCGCCGTACTGGTCGTAGTATGTCCATGTGCCCACGCGCAGCGACACGCCGTCAATTACGCGGTATTCCCCTACAGCTGATTTTTTCCCGTTATTGTGATATTCGGTTACCATGCCGTCTGGCAGGCCTTTGCTGAAGTATTGTTCGCGGGCTGTGCCTCCGAAATTGTTGTAATAAGTCCATTTGCCGTTTTTCTGGCCTTCGCTGAAATTGCCTGTCTCCTGCACCTTGCCTGTGGTGGCGTCGTAGTTGGTCCAAGTGCCGTTTTCAAGACCGTCTTTGTAGTCGCATTCGGAGTTTTTGCGGCCGTTTTCGAAATATTTTATCTCGTGTCCGTGTTTTTTGTCCTTTCGGTAGTTGATAACGTAGCGTGGCTTGCCGTTCTGGTAGTAACCGGTCCATTCGCCGTCTTTCAGCCCTTCGTGGAACGAGCCTTGGTAGTCGATGTTGCCGTCCTGTTGCCAAGCCACCCATTTGCCCTCTTCCAGTCCGTCAACATATTTTCCCTCGTGCAGTTTTTTGCCATTTTCGTAGTAGGTGGTCCAAGTACCTTGACGCAGTCCGTTTTGGTACTGTCCTTCGCGCCATTTCTCTCCGGTTTCGTAGTAGTATGTCCACAGTCCGTTTTCGGAGCCCTCTTTGTAGTTGCCGCGTATGCCGAGCTTACCGTTGGTGCGGTAGTAGAAAAGCCATTCGCCCTCCTGCAGTCCGTCCACCAGCTGGCCTTCCATGTCTTTCTGTCCGCGGTCGGTGTACCATTTGCCGTAGCAGTTGAGCTCGTTGTCCTTGTATTCGCCTTCGAATTTCAGCTTGCCGTTTTGGTGCCACTCTTTGGTAGGCCCCTCTTTACTGCCGTTCACAAAAGGAATTTCCTCCTGCTGTTTGCCGTTGTCGTACCACGATTTGTAGGTGCCGTTTTTCTTGCCGTCGGCCACGGGCACTTCGCTTTTCAGTTTGCCGTTGCGGTGCCATTCGCGGTTGGTTCCGTTGCCGTAGGTCTCTTCGGCGCATTTGTTGCCGTCGTCGTAGAAAGTCTTCCAAACTCCCACTTTGTCGCCGCGATTGTCGTAAGAGCCTTGCTGATACACTTTTCCGTTGGGGTGATAAAGAGTCCAGTCGCCAACTTTGTTTTTGCCGGAGTATTGGCCTTCCACCGATTTGTGGTTCTTCTCCTCGTCGTAATATTTTACAAATTTCTGTGCTGTGGCTGATGCTACAAAGGCCACCAGTGCAAGTGCAAAAACGATATGTTTCATAAAGGCAACGGTTTTTTATTTGGTTTCGGAATAAATGATTTCAAGTTTGGCATGGTTGGGCAAGGATTTGTCGGTGCCGCGCAGTATCACCTGTTGGGCGGATGTGCGCCGTGCGTCGATGTATATGCCGAGGTCTCCGCCAGTGGCACCCGACACCGCCTGCTGCACCTGTCGCGTGATACGCATACGGTATTGCCGCTTGGAGTTGTCGAAATTGCCATCGAAACCGCCGTTGAGCAGGGCGTCCATAAGGTCGGGTATCAGGGTTACCGTGCCGTCGGAATCGTAGCGGTAGCAGAGCAAACGTGCCGAGGGTGCGCCAAGTGCCGTGGTGGCGTCATCAACAGGCAGTATCAGCTGAGCGTGGTGAACAACGGCGTTGGGGTGCTTCGCCGACCACTGGCGCAGGGTGGGGAAACGCATCTTCACGAAAGTGCCGCCAAGTGGTTGCAGATACATTTTTTGGGCACCATCCACAGAATCTTTTGCATTGGCGGCGAAAACCGACAGCGGCGAGGCCGAATAGGTGTGGCGGTAGGCGTTGAAATGTGCCGCCGATGTGCCCGAAAACACAAAGGAATAGGTCAGCGGCAGAGTGTCGTTGTTGGAATGGAAATGCACTGTAAGGCCTGTCGACAGCGCTGCGTAGTTCACGCACACCATCATATCGTCGGCGTCGGCACCTTCGGGCTCAAGACTGATTTTGAAACCTTTCAGGGCTGTCTGAAACGAGGCATTGTCGGCATATACCTGATTGTTGAACAGCGACAGTATTGAGCTGTTGAGTTTCATTCGTATCACCGTATCTTTTTTACTTATGCGCAGAACGCTGTCGAAATAAACCATCCGCAGGCACTGCACGCTGGAACACGAGTAGTAGGTGGTGTCGGGATACATGGGGTCGGCAAGGGGTATCAGACGCAAACGGGCTGTGAAAACATAGTTGGAATCACGCGTGGCAGTGCTGAAAAAGTCTGTCACAGCAAGACTAACAACCACAGAATCAATCATATCGCTTTCAAAACTGATACCGCCGGTGGTGGAGAGTGCGGCTTGGGTGAACATCACCGCTTCGGTTTTGCCGAACACGCTGTTTTGCATCACGCCGATAACGCCGTTGAGGTAATTGGATGTGGTCATGGAATCCTCGCGACAGGTGTAGCCCGTTATCGACAAGGTGTCGCACAGTGTGCCGCTGTACCATGCCGACGGATCGGTGAGGTCGCGGCCAAAATCGGTGTCCTCTGGGTTGCAGGCTGTAAAAACAGAAAAGCCCATGAGCAGGGCCAACGCACTGGTCATGAGCATTTTTATCGATGATTTTTTTGTATCCATTGTAAAAAAACGTGGTTATCCGTAAATATATTTAGGTATAACGATGTTTTGTACCGTTTATTATGATTTGTTGCGAGTATTTCCTATCAGCAGGTCGTAGAATTTGTTTATTTGGGTGTAGAACTCGTCGGTGTTGGGGTTGTAGTCGAGCACATTTTTTTTGTTGGCCTTGGCGTAATCCACCAGCTCAGGGTTGGCGTCGGGCGAGGCTATCACTATGCCGTGGGCGTATGTTAGGGCTGTTTTCATCACCGATATGTAGTCGCGCCCGCCGTACAGCAGGCGGTCCTTGGCGGTGGCTCCTTCGAGACGCAGTTTTTTGTCCATCATCTCGCACAGCTGCTCGCCAAAGGCGTCCTTGCCGAATATCGAAACAACAACTTTGGTGCCGTTGAAAAATTCGTCCTCCTTGTTGAACCTGCGCAAGTAGAAAGGTATCATCGAGGCAAACCAGCCGGTGGTGTGGATAAGGTTGGGTTTCCAAGCCAATTTGCGCACAGCCTCCAAGCTGCCACGGTTGAAAAACAACATGCGCTCGTCGTTGTCGGGATGGAACACGCCGTTCTTATCGCGCTGTGGCAGGCGGTCGCTGAAATACTCGTCGTTGTCAACAAAATACACCTGAGTCTTGGAGCCGGGCATGGCACCTACTTTTATTATCAGCTGATGGTCTATCGTGTTGATAATCAAATTCATTCCCGAAAGCCGGATAACCTCGTGCAACTGGTTTCTTATTTCGTGCACATAATTGTACTTGGGCATGAATGTTCGTATCTCCTTGCCCTCGGGGTGAGCTTGGATAAATTCGGGCAAGTCGTGTGCAAATTTCGACATTTCGGTTTCGGGAGAAAATGGCATAATCTCCTGATTCACATAAAGTATCCGACGTTTTTGCATATAAAAATCCTCATTTTTATGATTTGCAAAGATACGAAAAAAAATTGATTTCGGGGCATATTTTTTTTCATCCCACTGCGCTAAGAGACATCCGAAAGCCGATAAAAAAGAGGATGGCGACACATAGCCACCCTTCCTGTTTTTAACGGTGCCGAAATCTCTACTCATTGCCACGATTCGGCTTTCAGCGGAACGGCAAAGGGGACTGTAAGTTTCAGCACCACGTTGCGTCCCATGTCGAAAACGCCTTTTCTGCCGGTAAGCAGGTTTTCGTCAGCGTATTTCAGCCTGCTCAGATGGTTTTGGCAGCACACATCGGCCACATTATTCACAAAAAACGCGAGCTGGGCTATTTTTTTGCCTTTTATGAAGATGTCGGTGCCGGCCGAGATGTTTATCAGGGTGTAGGCGGGTGTGGCTGTTTCGGTGCCCGACGCCTCGAAAATCCTGTTTTGCTCCAAATAACAGTCGGTCTGTGCGGAAACAAAGGCGTTGCGCAACACTTGGGCCGAGTGCGATATTTCCCATTTCAAGTCGAGAGAAAGGCGTGGCGCTGGTGTTAGTGGCAGGTGTTTCATGTCATCGGATTGGCCGAACAGACGGGTATAAACGTATGAAAAAGCTCCACCCAGATGCAGCGAGTGTATGGGATGGAAGTCGAAAGCCGCCTCGCCACCGCAAAGCATGGCATCGCCTTGCACATAGGCAAAGGTCATAAAGTCGGGTTGCACAATGCTGTCGATACGTCGGGCAAAAATATAATTGTCTATCCTGTTGGCGAAGGCCGATATCTGCAATGAGACGAAACGGTTTGAGTAATCGATGCCAAAGTCGGCCTGAAGGCTGTATTCGGGAGCGAAAGTTTTGTCGCCAATCTCGTACCGCAGGGTGCCTTCGTGTTCGCCGTTGGAAGCCAGCTCGCTTATGTTGGGTGCCCTGAATCCCCTTGCTATGTTGATTTTTGCCGCAAGGCGGTCGTTGAAGGTGTAGGTGGCTCCCACACTGCCCGTTACGCCGCTGAAGCTGCGGTTGAAGGCTTCGAAACGCACTTCGCCGTCGTCTTCAAGACGTTCCGACACCAGCCGGCGGTAATCCAATCGTATCCCGCCGCTGACATTCCATCGCCCCACCGCCTTGGAGGCCGTGCCGAACACCCCAACATCGGCAAGGCCGTAGTCGGGGACAAGGAACTCTGTGCCTTTGTTGAGCGATTTCTGCAACATGCCGCCCACCCCGGTGGAATATTTCCACCCACGTTTTAGCGATGACACATAACGCGCATCGTAGTTCAAAGTGTTGAGGTCCAGACAAAGGCCGTATTCATCGGGCGACTCCTCGTATTCCTGCCGCACGTTGTGCTGAAAGCCAAGTATGGCGTGCAGATGGCCGTTTTCCATGTTTACAAACGACTCCGAAACCGCCTTATAGTGGAACACTTTCTGGAAAGGGATGTCGAGTTTGTAGCTTCTGCCGTCATTATCGCCGAGCAGGTCGCCGGTAAGTGTGTCGCGTTGGCCTTCCACAATGCCGAGGTTGGTGTTGTAGTAGCTCAATTTCAGGGTTGAGTAGCCCCTGTCGCGCATCAAACCGGCCTTGATGGCCATTGCGCGCTCGGCAAACTGCGAGTTGGGCACAAAGCCATCATAGCGGTTGCGGTAGGCATGGGCAAATTTGTCGCTGTAGCGGATGTCCCAAAGAAAGCCGCCGTTATTTCCCGAAATGTTCAGAGAGTAGGCCGCCAAGCCGTTGTTGGTCTGGTATTCGGCGTTTACGCCACCTTTGACGACATCGAGGGGAGCTGTAGGCGTGTTTTTAAAAACCAGCACGCCGGCCATGGCGTCGGAGCCATACATAAGGCTGACCGGCCCCTTGAAAATCTCCACCGACCCCACGTCGTTGGCGTCGATTTCTATGCCGTGCTCGTCGCCCCACTGCTGCCCTTCCTGACGTATGCCATCCTTTACCACCACCACACGGTTGAAACCCAATCCGCGGATAACGGGCTTGGAAATAGCGCCTCCCGTGGTAACCTGCGCCACGCCGGGATGCTTGGCCACCGCATCGATGAGGTTGGTCGAGGATGTGCTGGACAAGGTGTTGGCGGTTACCACCTGCACGGGCAAAGGCGAGGCTCCAGCCTTAGTGCCGCCTACGGCGCCTGTTACCAACACTTCTCTCAAATTAAGATGACCCGAAAACATGTCGGTGCTGTCGGGGATATCCTGCGCCGCCACCGTGACATAAAACGCCAACGGCAGCAGCAAATATGTTATTTTCATTTTGCTGTTTTTTTATGTTCTGACAAATGTTTGATTTTTCGACAATTGCCTTTCGGCGAAAAAAATGTCAGATACATGGAGACGCCCTCGAAGGCCTGCTGTCTTGAACTATGGACAGCGGCGGTTGGGGCAGTTCGTCGGAACGGCACCACATAACCTGCGGCACCACAAGGGTTTTGTATTCCGTATTGCCGAAATATGTCTGCTGGGCGAAATAGCACAACAGGCAGAGATGATGCCCACTGCCGGTGGCGAGGTGTCCGGTGTGGGCGCGGTGGTGGATACAATCCTCGCACTGCAAATCGCGGACACCTTGGTCGTGGTGAGTGTGGAGCGACATCACCAACACCGTTGGCATATAGGCCAACAGCAAGAGCAAGGCAAAAAATGTCGTCCGTTTGTTTTTCATGCCAATGAGCCGTCCGGATGTCCGGACCCGAACCGATTGTTATTTTTGGCTTCGTATAATATGCGTGTTGCCCTGCGAGTTGAGGAGTGTTACTTTCACGGTGTTGGATTTGCCGTTGCGGTCGTATTGCACATCCACCACGTCTCCAGGGCTGTGACGGCCAATCTCCTCCATCATTTCAGCAAAACTGTTGGTTCCCACTCCGGCAATGGCGCGTATTATGTCGCCCTGACGCATGCCAGCGTTATAAGCCGAAAAATCGGGTATCACTTTGGTAACGTACAACCCTTTAAGCTCTTTGGCACCCGACTGCTGGGCAATAGACTCAGTAACGTCGGTAACCTGGACGCCGAGGTATGCACGTTGCACGTTGCCGTATTGCTTGAGGTCGCCCACCACTTTCTGGGCAAGGTTCGACGGTATGGCAAACGAGTATCCGTTATAATAACCGTTGCCCGAAGCTATTGCCGTAACAACGCCTATCAGTTCGGCCTTTCCGTTTACCAAAGCCCCACCACTGTTGCCTGAATTTACAGCGGCGTCGGTCTGTATGAACGATTCTATGGGGCTTTCCACCCCTCGGGTGTTTTCGATAATGTTCACATTACGCGCCTTGGCACTGATAATGCCCGATGTAACGGTAGATGTGAGGTTGAACGGGTTGCCGATGGCAAGCACCGGCTCGCCAATTTTTGCCAAGTCGCTGTTTCCGAAAGGGATAAAAGTAAGGCCGGTGGCTTCGATTTTTATCAGGGCAAGGTCGGTGGCGGGGTCGGCGCCTATGAGCTTGGCGGGCAACTGACGATGGTCGTTCAGCGTTACAGTAAGGCGCACTGCATCCTGAACCACATGGTTGTTCGTCAAGATATATCCGTCCGAGGTGATGATTACCCCCGAACCAAATGCCGTGTATACCTGTTCCTGAACACCTTGCGGAATGAGCAGGCCAAAAAACGACTGATATGTAGGGGTCAGTTGGGTAATCTCGGTTTTTATGTGCACCACACCATCTATGGTAGCAGCGGCCACGTCGGAGAAATCTGTGAGGGTAAGACGGGGCTCATCATCTGTATTGGAATTGGGGACTGGAGCTCCCGATTCAGAATTTTGTTGGGTGCAGCCTTGGGCCATCAACGATATGGCGGCAAACAGGCAGATAAATATTTTCTTCATGACAATAAGTGTTTTTTGGGGTAACTGAAAATATGTTTTTTTATTGTCTGTGTAAAAAAATAACGGACCAATTCAACAATTGACCAATTGTACCAAATGTTTATTGGAAAACAAGTAAAAGCATCTGACACACGCACTTAGGTCGAATGCCTTATAGAAAAAGAAAGGATAAAGTCAACCAACTCCTTCCACCACTAAAACTATCTCTCCTTTCACACCGCTTTCGGCAAATGAGGCCGCCAGCTCGCGCAATGTCCCTCGCCTTGTCTCTTCATGCAATTTGCTAATTTCGCGCGACACCGACGCCCTTCGGTCATCACCAAACACTTCGGCCATCTGCTCCAATGCCTTCACCAGCCTGAACGGCGATTCGTAGAACACCATGGTGCAGTCCACATCCTTGAGCAATGCCAACGACGACTGCCGGCCTTTTTTCTGTGGCAGAAAACCCACAAACAAAAAACGGTCGCATGGCAGTCCGGAATTTACCAATGCCGGCACAAAAGCTGTGGCTCCAGGCAGTGTTTCAATCTCCACCTCTTCCTTTACACACTCTCTTGCAAGCAAAAAACCGGGGTCGGATATTCCCGGAGTACCTGCGTCGGTAATAACGGCTATACTACGGCCCGAAGCCAAAATATCCATCACCTGCGACAGTTTCTGATGTTCATTAAACTTGTGATACGACTGCATCGGGGTTTCTATACCATAATGCTGAAGCAGGGTTTTGGATGTGCGGGTATCCTCGGCCAAAATCAGATCCACTGTTTTTAGCACTTCCACAGCACGATAGGTCATATCCATCAGGTTGCCCACAGGGGTGGGGACAAAAAACAATTTAGCGTCCGACATCTTATTACAATAAAAAAGACAGTAGATCACAAACGCGACCTACTGTCTATCAAAAATATGAAAACTATCCTTCAAAATCTTCGGGGATATCCATGTCGTGGTAAACGGCCTGAACATCATCATCTTCTTCAAGCAGCTCCACAATTTTCAGCACTTTACGCATCGATTCCTCGTCGATGGTCTTTGTTGTGTTGGGGATACGTTGCAGCTCAGCGCTTTCCACCTCAATTTTCATATCCTCGAGTTTTTTCACCATAGTGCCGAAATTCTCCATAGCGGTGTACAGAGTTATATATTCGTCGTCGCTTTCCATCTCTTCCAATCCGGCATCGATCAGCTCCATTTCGAGATCGTCCATATCAATTTTTATGGCATCGCGTTTGATCTGGAAAACACCTTTGCGGTCGAAAATAAAACCTAACGAGCCGTTGGTGCCAAGTGTGCCACCAAATTTGTTCATTATAGAACGCACGTTGGCCACCGAACGCATGTTGTTGTCGGTAAGACATTCAATAAACAAAGCTATGCCGTGGGGCGCGTAACATTCGAACGTAAGTTCCTGCAAAGCAGCCGAATCCTTGTCGCTGGCCTTGGTAATTGCGCGCATCAGCGTATCTTTCGGCATGTTAACGCCCTTGGCATTCTGCATCAGAAGACGCAGACGGGGGTTACCGTCGGGATCGGGACCGCTCTCTTTTACTGCCACCGTTACTTCTTTCAAAATTCTGGAAAACGCCTTAGAACGTTTGGCGTCGGTTGCTCCTTTTTGTCGCTTAATCTTCGACCATTTATTATGACCTGACATATAGATAAAATTTTATGTTTATACTTTATTTAATTGGCTGTAAAACAAGCAATTGCCCTACAAAACATTTTTCAAAACAATTTTCAAAGTTAGCATTTTTTATCGACATTTGCAAGTTTTTCTATTTTTTGCGCTTTTTTTTATTCACCGAATAGCCAAACGAACCCAATTTTTCGCCCAATTTGTAATACTTTCCGTGCGAATAGGCAACCAAATGAGCATGGTTTAGCTGAAATTGACCAGTGCTCCTGTCTATCAGTGTGCTTTCGGCATCCATAGCCACCACCTCGGCGATAAACATGTCGTGGCTGCCAAGTTCTTTGATATCCACCACTCGGCATTCCAAACTCAACGGTGACTCTTCGATAATCGGGGCTGCCACTTTCTGCGCTGCAGAAGGAGTCAGTTTCATCGCCGAGAACTTGTCCACATCCCTCCCCGATTTCACGCCGCACCAGTCAGTGGCAAAAGCCAGAGTCTCGGTTACTAAATTTACTACAAACTCTCCGCTCTCCTTTATAAGCTCGTGCGAAAAGCGCGATTTACGCAACGAAATATAACACATCGGAGGCTCGGTATTTATCGTTCCCACCCATGCCACGGTTACAATATCTTTCCTGCCGTCAAGCTTGCCGCAACTAACCATAACCACAGGCATCGGATACAAAAGTGTTCCGGGTTTGAAAGGCTCTTTCATACTAACAGTGCTATAAAAAAGCGACGGGGCAAATTCAACATTTGTCCCGCCACATAATTCCTTATAGAGTTTACAATATTAATATTCCCACATATCAATCTCAAGATTGAATATGCGATTTTCAATTTCTTCGCTGGCGAGCAGAGCGTCCTCACCTGTCAGATAGTCGCTGATGGAGCGGTTGTAGCGGTTCGACTCCCTAACAACGTAGCTGCTGAAATAACGGGTGATGAAAATATCATCATACGAACGCTCGGTAACTTCGTTGTAGTCGTCATAAGCACGCTGTTTCACAAGCACGTTGCGCACTCTGGGGTCGTTCATGGGTATCCAGCCCATGTCCACAAGTTGGAAAGCAGCCTCGCCCTCGTCATCATCGGCCGATGCGCGCAAGGGCTTCGGATACATAAGCGACAGACCTATGATACGCACATTTTGACGGGCATCCTGTCTGTTCAGGTACCAGTATTCTTTCAGCTTTATTTGAGTGATGTTGTCCTCGCTGATTTCTACGGCAATGTTGGTGTCGCGCTCTTCACGCACTTCGTCGGTTTCCTCGCCGGTTTCGGGGTCGGTCCAATACAGCGTTATACGGTCCCTACGTGTCGAAGCACCTTTTGCGCGCATTGCTGCATAGTCGATAGGGATTTTGAAATCTTCGCTCTCGTAAACCTGAATATCACCTCTTTCAACGGCTTCCATAATGGTCATAGCCAGATTTTTACGGCCCTGGGCATCATTAGCGTCGGCCTGTTCTTTGGTGGGATAGTAGAAAAATTCGTTGAACTTCTCTCTGAAATTGATAATACGCCATATAACGCATTCCCAAGCCACATCGGCTTCGCGAACAAAAGCGTATTCAACAGCCTTACGGCCGGTGTTGGTGGTTGCCTCGTAGAAATTGGCAAAGTTGTTCTCCTCTTCGGCCGGTGCAGTAACCACATTTTGTGCCTGCAGCGACAAAGCCATCACCGAAAGAAGGCTTATACCGAAACATAAAGCAATTTTTTTCATCTCTATAAGTATTTGATAGGTTTCCCTATGGTTAATATTCTTATTTTATTCTGAATGCACTTTCCAGAGTTTCGCTTCTACCATCAGGCAACCTCACTTCCACGTCGGTTATCATCACGCGCTGGCCTTTTCTGGCCTGTTTGATGATACTCTGAGCTTCGGGATTGATGGTATTGCCGGTGATATTCTTTTCGTTGGCACCTACGGCAATGGTGAACTGACGCACTGTCAGAGGCGGAACTTTGAAAACGAAATCCTCGGGGAAAGTTGCCCTGAGCTTACCGGCATTGGCCAGCTCGTCTTTTGTAACTTTTTTGCTCGAAAGGTTTCCAACCTTAAGCACTGGTGTGGGTATCTTACGGGTTTTGTACTTGAATTCACCCATACGGCGGGTCTGACCATCGATTTTGGCAGAAACCACAATGGTAACTTCACGTTCCAGACGTGCCAACTTTACAGAGTAGTTTCCACCGCCTTGCGAAGTAATAGTACCAGACGAAATAGTTGCAGAAATATCTTTGGCAGGAATACCCGGTACCGAGATGGAGACGGGGTTTTCAACTCCCACGTAGAATATGTTCATGTTGGTGAGCGAAACCACGGCGGCAGGTTTTCCAACGGTGTATTCGCCGCTGAAAGGATAAGCAACATCTTCACCGTTGGCCGCTTTCACATACACGTTACCTTGATATTTGTGAAGGCCCTCGGCGCCGGAACCGGTTGTCCATGTTATGGAACCGTTGGTGTCGGTGCTTTCTATATGCGCACCGTTTACTTCAGCTTTCAGCTTGGCTTTCGAATCGTAAGCGGCAACGAAAATATCTGCTTCGAACTGCGAGCCCTGCATAATGTAGTTGGATTTTGGCACCACGCGAGCTGCCACCTTGTCGAACTTGAAGTCATCGGCATTAACAGCTTTGTACAAGTTGTTGGCAATATCGAACTCCGCATTCATCACATCGGATGTTATCCTGGTAAGCAGAATAATATCTGCAATAGGGATATTGCTTTCAAAAGTGTGACGTTCCCAGCAACCTTTCATGTTTTTGCCATGCACGTTGAGGGTAAACTCCTCGCCTTCCACTTCCAAACCGGGGAAAGCCACCGAGTCGAAACCGGCTTTCTTCACCGATTCGGAAACTTTGGCCTTATACTCCTCAATTTTCTTGCGGATCTGCACAGAGCGCAACTCCTCGTTAGCGGGGTTAAATTCGCCACCGCCCAAGAAATGGTTTTGTGCTGCTGCATCGGCGCTGGACTGTTGCATAAAACCAACACCCACTTTGCGTACAACGCCACGTACAAGATTTATATCCACCTTGCCGTCGCTGCCTATAAAGTTAACGGTAACTTTGTCGCCATTGCCGGCGGTATCTACACTTGCCTTTTTCTCCAGTTGTCCGATAAAGTCGTATTTCATGCTGTCGATAAACATACGAAGTTCGTCGGAATAAGTCCTTACTTCTTTGGCAACATCGTAATATTCGCCTACTTTGTCGGGGTTTGTTAGAGCAAATTGTTCAAATTTATTGTATGTGTCGGCCACCTTGGTCTGTATAGTGAAGCTCGAAGCGTCCATTGTGTCGGACACCGTAACAAAGCTGTTGAGCAGCATTGCCGAAACGTTCAGTGCCAACAGGGCCAAGTACACGAGGTACATCATTCCTATCATCTTCTGCCGCGGGGTCTCCGGGCAATTTGTAGCACCCATATTGTATCCTTATTTAAATTTCTTACTTGCGTAAATTTTATTTATTAAAAGATTGTTTGTGGCATTAGATGCGGGTCTGCATTGCAGCCAGCATATTGCCATAAACTTGGTTGAGTTCCGATACTTTTCTCGACAGTGCGTCAACCTGCTCTTTGTAGCGGAGCACATCGTCGGCGGAGGTTGCGAAATTAACAACCAGTTCTTGGATGCGGTCTTGTACTTCTTTGGTAGCCTGCAGCTGAGTGGATGAATTCTGCAGCTGCATTTCATACATTGCGTTGATAGAAGCAAGGCTTGATGCCATTTTCTTCAGCTCGTCGGCGTACGAAACGTCGTCTGACGAGAGGCTCTGTGCGGTTTCTCTGTATATCGACGAGAGGTTGTCCACAGCGCTTGTGGCATCTTGTATGCTCTTGAGATATTCTTCCGAAACGCCGGCATTGACGCTGACATTTTCGGCGGTACGGCGATAAGCTTCCGACAGGCTGTTGGCCGATTCGGCAGCGCCGCTGATATTTTTCATGAGGTTTTCGTTGGCGGCAACCACCGAAGTGGCTTCGCCAATGGTGTTGGTGGTTTCGGCAAGTCGCTGCATACCTTTACCAAGGCTTTCGATAAGTTCGGGACCGATTTTTGCATCGTCGAGCATCTTGTCGAGCTGCTGCGACACCGGGTCGTTGTTGATAACCAATGTGCCGCCGCCCTGTATGTTGAGTCCGCCAGTACCTTCCACATGAGCTCCGCCACCGTGTGCGGGAGAAGCTGGTGTTTGAATCATAACTGGGTTGCCATCCTCGTCGAGCACGGGGTTGCCGTCTTCGTCGATTTGCATCTGCAGGCCTTTGCTTTCGCCGTCGCTTTCTTTAACTCCGGCAAGTTCGGGGTACACCAGACTCCAGTCGTATTCAACGTGCAGAGGTTCGAAAGCCGAGAACAGAAATATGATAGCCTCGGTACTCATACCTACCACAATCATAAGGTCGGCACCTGCCCAGTGCATGATCTTAAACATAGCTCCCACGATTACGACAGCTGCGCCAATACCGTAGAGTTTACCCATAAAGGCTTTGTAGCCCTTGCTTCGTACTAAATTATCTATAAAGCTCATGATGAAAGATTTTGTGTGTTTTTGTTATGTTAATTGTGTTTTTGTTTCTGTGTTCTATTGATATCAATATACGTTGGATGCGGATTTCAGGTTGTCGCCTTTCACACGTCCGAGGTACGACTGTACACAACGGAAACCGATATACGATTTGGCTGTATCCTGATATTCGTATGTTCTAGTCTGCACTTGGATGAAATATTTCTGGTCTTTCCACGAACCGCCGCGAACCACTTTGCGTTTCATAGCCTTGTCGTCGTCGTCGGCCGCGTTGTATTGGTATGACATGGCAAGGTTGTTACCCACGGTGTACATTGATTCGTTGTAGGCGTCTTCGCACCATTCGGCTACGTTGCCCGACATATCGTAGAGGCCGAAGTCGTTGGGAGCGTAGTGCCCCACCATCAGGGTTTTCACGCCGCCGTCGTCGTCGAAAGCGCCGCGAAGGGGCTGGTAGTTAGCCAAGAAACAGCCGTTGCCGTTGCGGATATAGGGACCGCCCCAAGGATACGACATGTTGGACATGCCGCCACGGGCTGCCCATTCCCACTCAGCCTCGGAGGGCAGACGGAAATCGCACATCTGTGCGTAGCCTATGCTCGACAAGTAATTGTTGAGGTATTGCGAACGCCACACGCAGAAGGCTTTGGCCTGCACCCAGCTAACACCTACAACAGGGTAGTTGTCGTATGCCGGCGAAGTGAAATACTGGCGTGTGAAGTCCTCGTTGTTGGAGTATGTGTAGTCGTGCATCCAGCAGAGAGTGTCGGGATAAACGTTCACCACTTCCTTTTTGATGAATTGGCTACGGTTGTTGAGGCCTTTCGGACGGTTGGCGAACATAGAACCTTTGAGGTCGCCTTTGTTGGAGGCAACACCTTCCTCTTTTTTGGAAGCCTCTTTATAGTCTATCCAATAATATTCGTAGTTCAGTTTGGCGGGGTCGATGTCTCTCTTGCGGTAGAAACGGTCTTTCTCGGCCAGATACATGGGCTCGAGGGCCTCGCGAGATTCCTGATCGTCCCAGCTTATTTTTGTTTTGTTGTTCAACAGAGCCGGTTCGATAGGTTCGCCGTACTGGTCTTCTTCGATAAGATAACCTTCAACACCGGCTTCTCCAAGCAGTCTGCGGGCTATGGAGTCCCTCACATAGTAAACAAACTGACGGTACTCGTTGTTTGTGATTTCTGTTTCGTCCATGAAGAAAGAGACAACCTGAACGGTGCGTTCGGGTGTGGTTACGCCATAGATATTGTCTTGGTTTCCACCACCCATGATGAAGTTTCCTTGTTCAACAAAAATCATACCGGCAAGGTCCATATCCTCGAAAACGGGACGGTCGGTAACCCCTGTCAGTTCACCTTTGTTGCTTGAGCCACAGCTCCAAAGCAGAGCGGCTCCGCCGAGCAATAAAAACAACTTTTTCATATCATTAAAGTTTTTTATGTTCATAACTGTCTTTATTTTCCTATTGTGTTTAATGTGGTTTTTACGATGTTTTTGTTTTTTGGTTACGATTTATCACATAAAATAAATCGAATTGATGTAGCTTGAAGGTATTTTTTTCTTCGGTACGATTTTGAAGCAGTACTTCAGATAGAGTTCGATAGTACCTTTACTGCGTGCCGATTTGTATGTTCCGAGTTTTGAAGTGGTGATGTCGTATGCCAGACCTATGCGGAAGTTTTTCCAGTTCACGCCTGTGAGTATCGACACTGCGTCTTGTATGCGGTAGCTGGCGCCGAGCCAGAAAGTGTTCTGGTACAGGAGCAGGCACGAAACGTCGAGCTGCAGGGTTGCAAAATCGGCGGTTTTTATGAGCAGCGAGGGCAACAGGTGGTAGCTCTGGTCGTAGAATTCGTAGTCATAGCCAGCGAAAGCGTAAATGCTTCGGGCATTTTTGTAGTTCAGAACAGAGCTTTCGGAACCGAGCAGGTTTTTGGCCGACAAGCCAAGATACAGTCTGCCAGGTTCGGTATAATACACGCCTACAGCTGCATCTATAACCATATCGGACTCGGTTTTGCGCGACTGCAGAAGCGGGTCGTTGTCCATGTCTTGGTCTATAGGATTGTTGATATCGCCTGTAAGTCCGCCATATCCCACTAGGTTGGCGTAATCCAGATTGCCGCTGGAGAGGCTTGCCTCAACACCTATGGCAAGGCTTCCGCGCGAGGTGAAAAAGCGGTAGGCGTAGTCGAGACCGATATTGATTGCGTTGTAGTAGCCCAGTTTGTTTGTAAGCACGGACAGTCCTATGCCGCCATGAAGGAAATTTACAGGCATGTCGAAGGAGAACAGTATGTTTTGTGGTGTTGAGCCTTCGGAAATACTGCCGCCCGGCGATGTCAGAGCAAGGCCCATCCACTGGTTGCGGTACAAACCGGAAAAACAGATGGAGCCGACACTTCCCGCATAGGCAGGGTTGTACGACAGCCTGTTGAACATATATTGTGAGAATTGGGCTTGTTGTTGGGCAAAACCGATGTGCGAAATCGCCATAATCATCACAAAAACTGATACTTTTTTAAACAATCCGTTTTTCATGGTTATGCCTATTATTATTTTACAAACATTTCATTATCAATCATATAAACAGCTTTATCCTATTAACAACTGCTTTTTTTCCGTATAAAATACAACCTGCAAAGATAGCAATTATTGTCCAATTAACCTAATAATTTGGCATTTTTTTTGCTTTTTTTTTCAACAAATCTGAATTTCAGCATCTTAGTCATTGCAGTTATATTCTGTTGTTACAGTATATTGTGGGTATTTTGCTTTGATATGGGTCTCAAAATTGTCAACGCCTTCTGTCATTTGTATTTCTATCCTTATAGTATCGGTGTCGTTAATTATTTTTGCGTTGTTTGCTATGTTGGGATTCATTTCTTTGAGGATGTCTTCGGCGCGGTCGGTGTTTTCTATGTTGTAGATGTACAGTTTCGAGCTTTTGAAGGCAATCTGTTCAGTTTTTTTTTCTGTTGTGCGGGTGTTTTTAGGTGATTTGGCTTGGGCAACATTGGTTTCGCCATCGGAGCTTTGTTTTGGCAGTTCTATTCCTAACTTGACGAGCAGTAGTATGCTGTCGTTTAGGTCGTTCGAAATATTATCCTGATTGCTCCAGAAGGGTTCGGCTTCATCGGGCAGTGTTGTTATAAGCACGTGGGTTACTCCTTTGCGCTTGGTAAGGCCTATTCTGTCGGCGGCAATGCCGGCCAAATCTACGATATTGCGTCGAGGGCAGCGGTCGTTCACCTTCACGATAACCCATTTTTTTGTTATTGTATCGGCAACAAAAAGGAATGTTCCCAATTTGATGTTTCTGTGTGCGGCCGTATATTTCTTATGTGTGAACCGCTCGCCACTTGAGGTTTTTCTGTTTTCGAACTTATGATGATAACGCGTGGCTATTTGGCGCTGATTTACAATATCTTGAGAAAAGGCCACTGCACATAGCGACAATAGGATTAAGGTTAGAATTGTTGTTTTCCTTTTAAGCATAGATTGTTTTTTGGTTATACAAAAAGCAGAGAAGGGCTTTTGGCCCTTCTGATGCTTGATATTTGTTGCGGTTATTTGCCGCAGGCTTGTGTTGCTGTGATGGACACCACATTTACGATATCTTCCACGGAGCATCCGCGCGAGAGGTCGTTGATAGGAGCTGCCATACCTTGCATGATGGGTCCTATGGCTTCGGCTTCGGCGAATTGCTGAACGAGTTTGTAAGCGATATTGCCCACTTCGAGCGAGGGAAACACCAGCACATTGGCCTTGCCTGCCACAGGACTGCCGGGGGCTTTGGAGGCACCCACCTTAGGAACAATGGCTGCGTCGGCTTGCAGTTCGCCGTCGATAACAAGGTCAGGGTTCATCTCTTTGGCAATGCGGGTGGCGTTCACCACTTTGTCAACGAGCTCGTGTTTGGCGGAGCCTTTGGTGGAGAAGCTGAGCATGGCAATGCGAGGGTCGATGCCGGCTATGTTTTTGGCTGTTTGTGCTGTTACCACGGCTATTTGTGCCAGTTTGTTCTCGTCCGTATTGGGATCAGCTGCGCAGTCGGCGAATACCATGATGCCGTCGTCGCCCCATTTTTTGTCTTTAAACACCATAATGAAAGCACCGGAAACCACGCTGATGCCGGGCAGGGTTTTCACTATCTGGAAAGCGGGACGCAGCACGTCGCCAGTGGCGTTGCGGGCTCCGGCCACTTCGCCGTCGGCTTCTTTATTTTTTATAAGGAGTGTGCCGAGGTAGAGAGGGTCTTCCACCAGTTTCATGGCTTCGGGCATCTGCATGCCTTTGCTTTTGCGTATCTCGCACAGCATTTGGGCGTAGAATTCCTTTTTTGGGTTGTTTTTGGGGTCGATGATGGTGGCTTGGCCGATGTTTTTGAGTCCCCATTCGGCGGCCAGTTTTTTTATTTCCTGCTCGTTGCCGAGAAGTATGAGTTTAGCTATTCCTTCCTGCAGAATGATATCGGCAGCTTTAAGGGTGCGCTCTTCGTTGCCTTCGGGCAGAACGATGCATTTTCCGGCGGCTTTTGCCGTTGCTTTGATTTTTGACATTAAGTCCATAACTCTCTGTTTTTTTTTGAATTATTATTTTTTTATCAGTATGGGTTTTGTGTATCGGTTGCCGTTCACAGTAACTACGAGGCGGTAAGCTCCGCTTGGCAGGGCGCTGAGGTTTATTTTGTGGACGTTGGTGGAGAACACGGTACGTGCCTGTATGGCTATGCGTCCCATCATGTCGTAAACGGTGTAGGAGGCTTCGCCGAGGTCGGGTATGTCGATGTTGAATATGCCGGTGGAAGGCATTGGGCAGATAGTCATTGTTGCTGTTTCTTGAGAGGCCTGTTCGATGCCCACAGAGGCGTTGTAGTTAAGTCCTTGGCAGCTTGTGGCTCCGCTACTTTGGGGGTCGAGCCAGTTGCTGAGACGTGTGGCGTTGGTGCCACCACCAGTCCACGACTTGTCGAAACGTCCGTACATGTCGTACATATAATCGGAATAATTGACATATTGGCAATCACTTGAACCTCCTTTCAACTGCCCAATCACGAGTTTGTTGGCGTTGAACAAAGCAGAGCCTGAGGAGCCTCTTTCAACGCATCCTTGATTGGAAGAGCCTGTTTTCCAGCTGACATACCAGAAATTGACATTGCTACCCGACATGGCCTGCACGTTGCGGGGTATGGATATTTTTTTCCAGTCGCCAAACGGGTGGTGTATGCAGCAACCCACAAGGCTTGAAGTGCTGCGCGACCAGCCTGCATAATACACTTGGTACGAAGCTGGGATTGAGGAGTTCAACCGCATGAGCAGGAAATCGGATGAGGCATAGTTGGCCAACTTGGTGGCACCGGTAAGACTTTGGCTGCGGTTGCCCGAAGTGCCGGTACAAGTTGATGTCTGGGCATTGAAATAGAAAGTGAACGTAACGCTGGTAAGGCTGCTGAAATCTTCGATACAGTGGTTGGCAGACAGCATGTAGTTGGTCTTGTTGTTTGATGTGTTGTTTATCATGGTGCCGGTGCACATATATCCATCTCCGCCGTAGGTCATATACATAAGCACGACGGAGCGTTTTTGGTCGGCCCAGTTGTTGCCTATGGTGCAAGCCACGTTAATCTCACAGCTTCCCGACGAGTTGTCGAGGATTTTTTCGTTTTTGCGGTTGGTGAATTCGAGGAAAGGCTTGTAGCCGTGCGCCACCTGCGATATTTCGAGAGTACCTTTTCCGGCCACTTGGGCGGGTTCGTAGTATTCAACAATGAATTCGTCGCCGGGCAGTGCCTGCGTGTAAAAACCGCCGTCCTCGTTGGTGTTTTCGATATTGAATCCGCCAATAACGAAAGAACGGTCGGGAGTGTAGATGAAGAGTTCGGCGCCTTCGGGTATGTCGAACTTGCTAAAGATGGGGAAAGTGTGTTCGGCACCTTCGGTTTTTATGCCGATACGCCAAACAACGTCGCCGCTGGGCAGCGTTGTAGTAAGACCGTGTGTTTTGTTGGAGATGCTTACATTTTGCATCACGCTGAGGCGGTACGGGTGGTCTTTGCCGTCGACTTGCATATCCTCAAGGATATATTTGTTGTTGTCGATACGGGCAAGGCGTTCGGTTGGAACTGCCTGTTGCGATTGGGACACAAGTGGTTCGGTAACTACCTTTGGTTTGCCGTCGAAGCCAAGCTGTGCGTTGGCTTGCATAATTAAGGCAAACAGTGCTGCCAATATGAGCAGTTTGCGTTTCATGTTTGTATGATTTTGAAGTTTGCAAAGTTACGTTTTTTAATCGAATTATTCAACATTTTCTATTAACCATCTGATTGTTATTTGTTTAGATATACTAAAAATTGCCTATCACTGAGAATTGGCACGCCAATGGAGACGTTGTTTGAAACTATGTTGAACATTTTTTGCAGATTGGGAATGCATCAATTTTACTGTTTCGAAACATTTTGCATGTCTATCATGTCGAGGTCGGTGGCGGCGATAGTGTTGGGGAAAATGCTGTGGGCCTCATCGAGCAGAGGTGTGATGTCCTTGAATCGTGCCGAGAAATGAGTGAGCAGTAGCTGTCCCACGCCGGCTTGTTTGGCCAAAGTAGCCGCCTGAACGGTGGTGCCGTGTCCCTTGCTTATGGCAAGGTCGGTATTTTTGGAATCGAAAGTGCAGTCGAAACAAAGCAGCTCTACGCCGTTGAGTATGGGGATAAGATTTTCGTTGTACGAGGTGTCGCAGCAATAGGCGTAGCGTTTGGGCTGTTTGGGCTGTTGGGTTAGTAGCGAGTTGGGAATTACTGTGCCATCGGGCATAAGGTAGTCGGCGCCCTGCTTTATTTTCTGCATGTCGTCGGCGGAGAGGTTGTATTGTGTGGCAACATTGCGTTTCAGCGAGAGAGCGTTTTTTCTTTTTTCTTCGATAATAAAGCCGTAGGTTTCGATAGAGTGATAGATGGGGAACGAGCGGATGGTGCACTTGTTGTTGGAGAGTATGGGTTGCTGCGTGTCGGGGCCAATGGTGTGGATATTGAGCGGGAATGCCAGCGCGGTATTGCTGACGCGGAAAATGGCGCCGAGAACTTCGTTGAGCCCTTGTGGGGCGAAAATATCGAGAGGTTCGGTGCGGCCACACAGGTGCATGGACGAGATAAGTCCGGGCAAACCGAAGAAATGGTCGCCATGCAGGTGCGAAATAAGTATGGTGCCTATGGACTGCATTTTCACATGTGCGCGGCGTATCTGGTTCTGCACTCCTTCGCCGGCATCGATAAGTATTTTGAAGCCTTCCACATTAACCACCTGTGCCGAACAAGAGCGGTGGCCTGTAGGCATCGAGGCGCCACTGCCCAAAATATGTACAAAAAAGCCCATTGTCGATATGATTTTAGTGTTTTCTGAGATATTGCAGTTCGCCGGTACGCTGGTCGAACACGGCTTCCACTTTTCGCGAAGGAAGTTCTACAATGGTGCCGAACTGCGACACTTTCACGGTTTTCTGCTTTGTGAAACCGGGGGTAATAAAATTGACGCGTGTAACTTCGGGGACACGGTATTTGAAAGCCGATGTATTGGAGCGTGCCGATGTTTTTTTGTGATTATGGTTTTTGGAAGGCTTGCCTTTGGCATAACGCGACACTGCGCGCAGGCTGTTTTCGATGGTGAGGTTGCAATAGATGGGGATGGCCTCCTCGTCGGTGCTGTCGGCCACACCGGTTTGTGGCGAGAACCTGAAGAGCTCCACAATCTGGTCGTCGACAACAACTTTCGACACTTCGGGATCGACATAAAACACTTTGGTAATCTCTGTTTTAACCCCTGTAAAGAGCTGCAGCAGGCGTTTTTCCTCTTTATCCAACGATGAATAAACGAAAGTTAGGGCGTTTTCGTTGTACGACGACTCGTACTCGCCATAAAGGATTTCCATTTTTTTCTGCTGGATTTCAGATATCTGCTTGGCCGTTTCTTCGGCACGCTGTTCGTCAGTTTTTTCTACCGAAGAACGTATCAGGACGGCATTTTCGCTGTTTCCCGAAATGCCATGGCGAGTGTAAAGGGTATCCACCTGTTCGTAAAGGTTATAGTTGGCGGCGGAGTAAAGGAATTCCGAAATGTCAAGCCTGTCCACCTGCTCCACGCTATATTCGTCGGGGGCGGCGGTTTCCACAAAACTGCTGTTTATAGCACGTAGCAGGCCTTTGGGAGAGACCTGAACGGAGATGTCCGAGAAGCGTGGTTCGACGTAGTAAAAGTGGTCGGGGTCGGGTTCGGCCACAGCCGAGATATCCACATCGGCAATGCGCCATGCACGGGAGTCGTCCACTTCGATGCCAAGAAGTTTTTCGGCATAATCGGCGTATGGTGCGAGGTCGAAATTGGTGTACTCGAAAGTTACAGCAAGGCGGATTCTTGTTTTTGGCAATGAATAGAAAATGCCACCTTTGAGGTTTTGCGAAGGTCGGCCTTTGACCTGACGCACTGTGTACGAACAGCCGCTAAAAACGAATAGCGGAAGCAAAAGCAGTACACATTTTTTCAATATCTTCATAAATTTATTTTTTCTTTTTAGACATAGCCAATAGTCCGAAAAATGTTATCAAGCCATTTATTATAAGCAGTTCGAATCCGAACTTGTAGCCACCAAACCAATCCTGAGAACACACTTTGAGGATGTAACAGATTATGGGCGAGAGTATTGCAACCACGGGGACCCACTTGTCGCGCGTGCGGCGTTTTGTGAATAGCCCGAAACAGAACAATCCCAGCAGCGGTCCGTAGGTAAATCCTGCCACATCGAAAAGGGTGTCGATCAGCGACTGAGTGTGGAATGGCCTGAAGGCAATGATTACCAGCAAATAAAGCACTGCAAAAGCCACGTGCACCCATCTGCGTATTTTCAGTTCGTTGTGCCGAGCCTCGGAGCCTTGTTTGCCAAAACCGAGAAAATCGTAGCAGAAGGTAGTGGTAAGTGCAGTGAGGGTACCATCGGCGCTGGAATAGCCTGCAGCCACCATGCCGAGCACAAACATCACTGCGGTGAACCCACTGAAGCTGAAGGCTATGGACGGGAAAATTTTGTCGGGCACCACATTGCCGGCAGCATCCACTGGCAGCTCAAATCCTGTTTTCGAGGCGTAGGTGAGCAGGGCGGCACCAAGGCAAAGAAACAATATGTTTACCACGATAAACAGCAGGCTGCTGGTCATCACGTTTTTCTGTGCGTCGCGCAAACTCTTGCATGTGAGGTTTTTTTGCATCATATCTTGGTCGAGACCCGTCATGGTGATGGTTATGAACATTCCGGCAAGTACTTGCTTAACCCAGAATTTCGGTGCCGATGGGTCGGTTTCGAACATGTGTGTGTAGCCTTGGTCGTGGGAGAAACTCAGCAATTCGCCCACGCCCATGTTAAGGCTTTTCAGTATTACCACCACTGTGGCGACGGCGGCAAGGAGAAGAAAAGTGGTTTGCAGAGTATCTGTCCACACCACAGTTTTTATTCCTCCACGGAAAGTGTAGAGCAATATGATGGCTATAAATACCACTGCCGGCACCCAAAATGGAATGCCCCATGCACTGAAAACGAACTCGTACAGCACAAACACCACCAGATACATACGCAATGCGGAGCCCAGCAACCGCGATAGTATGAAAAACAGCGAGCCGGTTTTTTCGCTTGCTTTGCCAAAACGCACTTCAAGGTAGGTGTATATGGAGGTGAGGTTGAGTTTGTAATACAATGGCAGGAGAACAAGGGCTATTGCCGCGTAGCCAAGCACGTAGCCAAACACCAGCGGCATGTATGTCCACGCGCCGCTGTAAACGCCGCCCGGCACCGACATAAAGGTTACCCCCGAAAGGGATGCGCCAATCATGCCGTATGCCACCACATACCATGGCGACTTGCGGTTGCCGCGAAAGAAAGCGTCGTTGCCGGCACCCTTGCGCGAGGTAAGCCACATAACAAGGAACAGAAGCGCCGTGTAAGCCAGAAAACAGAGCAGTATTATCGTTTCCATCGCAATTATTGAACCATTACAAGGTAGTAATTTTTCTTACCCTTCTGTACAACGATATAGGAACCTGCCAGCACGTCGGTTGACGTAACGGAGTAGCCTTCGGCAATTTTGGCTTTGTTTATGGATATTGAGTTTTCTTTGAGGGCGCGTTTTATCTCTCCTTTCGAGGCGAAGACGTTGGTTTCTACTGCAAGCAGGTCCACCACATCGATTCCGGCATCTATCTTGCTTTTTGCAATGGAGAATTGGGGTACACCCTCGAAAACGGAGGCAATGGTATCCTTGTCGAGGGTTTGAAGTTGTTCTTTGGTGCCTTTGCCAAAAAGGATTTCGGAGGCTGCCACGGCTTGTTCGTAGTCTTTCTGCGAATGCACACGCACGGTGATGTCCTTGGCCAGAGCCTTTTGCAGCAGGCGCAGGTGCGGTGCTTGGGCGTGTTCGGCTTCGATGGCCTCAATTTCCTCTTTGGGGAGCAGTGTGAAAATGCGGATATATTTCACCGAGTCCTCGTCGGAGCAGTTGAGCCAGAACTGGTAGAACTTGTACGGCGAAGTCTTGACTGGGTCGAGCCATACGTTTCCGCCCTCGGTTTTTCCAAATTTGGTGCCGTCGGCTTTGGTTATCAGCGGGCAGGTGAGAGCAAAAGCCTCGCCGCCTTCCATGCGTCGTATAAGCTCGGTACCGGTGGTGATGTTGCCCCACTGGTCGGAGCCGCCCATCTGCAGTTTGCAGCCGCATTTACGGTAGAGTGTGAGGAAATCGTAGCCCTGCAGCAGCTGGTACGAAAATTCGGTGAAGGAGATGCCCGTTTCCATGCGCTTTTTAACGGAGTCCTTGGCCATCATATAATTGACGGTGATATGTTTGCCCACGTCGCGAATAAAGTCAAGGAACAGGTAGTCCTTCATCCAGTCGTAGTTGTTCATCATTTGTGCGGCATTGTCGCCGTTGTTGAAATCGAGGAATTTGGACAGCTGTTTTCGGATACACTCCACATTGTGCTGTATTTCTTCTACTGTAAGCAGTTTGCGTTCGGCAGCTTTGAATGACGGGTCGCCTATCATGCCTGTGGCGCCACCAACAAGGGCAATGGGTTTGTGTCCGGCGGCCTGCAGGTGCTTGAGCATCATAATGCTTACGAGGTGTCCTATATGGAGCGAGTCGGCGGTGGGGTCGATACCCACGTAAGCCACTGTCATTTCTTTGTCCAGCTGTTCTTCAGTGCCTGGCATCATGTCGTGTATCATGCCACGCCAGCGCAGTTCTTCTACGAAATTGGTTTTCATCGATATGCTTCGTTTAAAAAAAGAGGGTCATCGTGCAATGACCCTCCGTATAACTGTGTTTTGGTACTAATTATTTTACTATGAGTTTGGAGGTCATAGGCTGGGTGCCTGCCACAACGCGTACCACATAAACGCCTTTGTTGAATTTGTCGCAAGGTATCACTTGTGAGTGAAGGCCGGTTTCCACTTTACCCAAAGCTTTGGTGTAAACCACTCTGCCAGACATGTCGTAAACTTGGATATCGGCTGTTGTGCTTTGAGCAACGGCGAAATCCACATGTGCCAGACCGAATGCTGGATTGGGGTAAACTTTAATACCATTTTGACTTGCAACTGGGGTTGCATCGTCGATAGCGATTTCGTTCACTGTGTCGGTGATGTACTGTTTATCCATATACAGGCCATGTCCGTAAGTGGCGTAGTAGATAGCGCCGGGATATTTGGTTTTGCCCCAAGCATATTGTTCTTCGTTGGCACCGCTTAAATATGTGGTTTCTTTGTATCTCATGCTGTTGGTCTGCTGTTTGATGGCAAACACGGGTGTTCCAACAAAGTTGCCGTGCAAATTCCATGTGGGCTGTGCACTTGCGATGTTTGAGGTGATGAACAAGCCGTTTTCGGAGCCTACATAAACGTTGCCAGTTGTCATTTCTATCATCGACGAGTAGAGAGGCATGGTTTTGGCCACCACGTTTTTGGCAGAAACATTATAATTGTTTGCTGCGTTGGTGATGTAGTAGAGGTTGGGTTCATCTTCGAAATCGCCGCAAGTAACCACTATGTTGTCGGTGCCTTGACGTGGGTCAACGGCAATGGAAGTGATTCTGCGTGCCAGCTTGTCGGAGCCGTTGAACACAACGGTGTCGACATCTATAACGCAGGGCGAATTGGGATCGCCTGGGTAGTAACTGAGCACTGTGGAGCTGTTGCCCGACAGGAGGTTTTTGAAACGAACCAGACGCGAGCCGCCGTCAACATCGTCGATAGCTATGTAGAGGCAGTCACCATCGTTGCTGATTGCGAGGCAATGAGGAACTGATTTTCTGAAGTTGATAAGGGATATCCACGACATTCCGCTCTCAGACCTTGAGAAATCGGTAGCTGTGTTGCACATATAAACCATGTTGCTGATACCGTTCAGGGAAGCCACAAAGAACCTGTTTTGGATGGGGTTTTTCACGGTGTGTGTAAGTTTGTCTTTGGCAACAAAAGTTGTTGGGAACACATATTGGAACGGATAGTCGAAATGTCCGCGGCTACGCACGAGGATTGTATCGCCAGCTTGGATGGTGAAATCCATGCGAGCGGTGTCCGACAAATCGGGGTTGCGAACGTAGAGTTCTTCGTTGCCACGTTTCACCTTTGAATTGGTGTCGAGAGTGAATGTTACGCTATCTTCGATACGTGTGTCGGTTGTTGTTTCCCAAAGGAGCATTGGCGTTACATCGGGACCGTTGACAATGTTTCCGTTATGGAAATCGTTGCCGATGGACCAAGTCTGGGTATTGGTATAGTCGTTGTAATCGGCGTAGGCGCGACCTATTGCAGACTGCTCGCTGGAAACGAATATGCAGCGACGGTTGATAGGCGATAGGAGTTGGAACATGGAGGAAGCCACGCCGGCACCGGAACCTCTCCATATAACCTGAGCTGTGGTGTTGAGGGTACCGTTGTCGGAAGCGTTTCTTGATGCTATGAAAGAAACGGCGTTGTCCTGTGCTCCGCTAAGAACCGATGCGTCGTTGGCCACGGCAATGCTGTACGACTGTAGGGTTTTGAGGCCGTAGTTGCGCATGGTGAAAGAGTTGCCGGCATTGGAGGTACTGAAAACGCCTCCATCGGTAGCGATGAAGAAAGTTCTTTGATCGGCACTTGTGTTGAGGTGAGCCGGGAAAACGATGTTGTGTATGCCCGAATGAACGAATGACGAAGAAGAATAAACATTGTTCATATAGTCGCCGACGTTGAGGTCGTTTTCGGTATAGGCCGATTTGGTCCAAGTGTAGAGTGTGGCGCCTTCGAAACCTTCGCCAATCCAGAGGGCGTTGCCGCCAACGGCTATTTTTTTAGGGTTGTCGGGGAAAACGGTGATGGCATTGTTGTGCCAGCCCGATTTTTTAGACGAGAAAATATTTGTTGTAGATGTGGTTATAATTTCCCAAACCTGCTGGTTGTTGGTCATGTAAACGCCCTTGGACAGGCCATTGGTGTCGGCAACAACGGCATACACGTAATTTTCATCGGAAGGAGCCACGGCCACTTCGATGCGTGAAATGTTGCTTGTGTCTATGTAGTTGCTGGAAATTTCAACAAACTGTTGCGAGTCGCTTTCCACGTTGGTTATCTTATAGATTTTGTTCGTCGAAGTGAAGAACAATATTTTTTTAACCAATGAGAGGTCTACGTCCTGAACAGCTCCGCTGAAAATTTTAACAGGTGCATTGTTCCAATCGGAGTCCGACTGTATTTTCCAACGATAGAGGCCCGAATTGGTAGCAGCGTAGAAATACAGCACGTTGTTGTATTCTGCAGCTGCAAGACGGTTGATGAAAGCCCATTCGTCGGTATTGGAGCTTATGGTGTCGGAGACTGGGGCTGTGGCAGGTATCACGGCATAGCTGGTGTCGTTCACCATACGATAAAGCCCGCGTCCCACAGGTGTGGAAACATGGTTGTTCATGCCCGTTTCAACAAAGCCTTCGCCTGTTCCGATGTATATAACGCCGTCGGAAGTTTGTGTCATGCAGGATATCGGCAGGTTCACTTGCACGCCGCTTGCCAGATACATTGGCACTTGTGTCCAGTGTTCGCCGCCGTCGGTGGTTTTGAACAGTCCGCCTGCTATGCCGCCTGCATACATTGTCTGGTTGGTAGAATCCTGATTGTCGAAAATCAAGGCTCTTACACGACCGGCGATATTATCCGGACCCAGTTCCACAATCTGGTCGTCTGCAGACTTGGCAACTTTTGCCTTGTCGTTCGAGTTGTTGACAGCCCTTCTGCCGATGCTGAAATTAGCGCTTGTAGCTATGAGTGTTCCTACTGCAAAAAAGCTTACAAACAATCCAATAAATACTTTTCTAATCTTCATAAGATATTTATTATTAGTTTTCTAACATTTTTTTTCAGTTTCAATACAAATGGCAAAGATAGTATTTTTTTTTCATATATCCGCAACTTTTGATATTTTTTTATTTTTCATCACACAAAAAGCACTGATTATCCGCTGGTTTATGGTTGTTTTTTTATTGAACGGCTTAGGAAAATTAACTTTTTTTAATAATGGTTTTATACGAATGGATATGATTTTGGCGTTTTTGGGTTCACATTATAAATAACTACAAAAACCAAAACAATGGAAGAGACAATCGACATACGCGAACTTAACGAAAAGATACAGGCCGAAAGTGCTTTTGTTGACCTGCTGAACTCCGAGATGCGCAAGAACATCGTTGGGCAGAAACACATGATAGAGAGCATGATGATAAGCCTTTTGGCAAACGGGCACATACTTCTCGAAGGTGTGCCAGGCTTGGCCAAGACACTGACTATCACCTCGATGGCCGAAGCCATTCAGGCCAAGTTCAGCCGCATACAGTTCACTCCCGACCTGCTGCCCGCCGACCTTATCGGAACGCTGATATACAGCCAGAAAAACGAGAGTTTCAATGTGAAGAAAGGCCCCATTTTCTCCAATTTCATCCTTGCCGACGAGATAAACCGCGCCCCTGCCAAAGTGCAGAGCGCCCTGCTGGAAGCCATGCAGGAGCGGCAAGTTACCATCGGCGAAAGCACTTTCAAGCTGGAGGAGCCTTTCCTTGTGCTTGCCACACAAAACCCCATCGAGCAGGAAGGCACCTACGCGCTGCCCGAGGCTCAGGTGGACCGTTTTATGATGAAAGTGGTTATTTCGTATCCCAAAAAGGATGAGGAGAAACAAATACTGCACCAGAGCCTTGCCAAAGAGTCCAACGGCATAAAACCGGTGTTGCGTCCGGAGGACATTATACGTGCCCGCTCGGTGGTGCGCGATGTGTACATGGACGAGAAAATCGAGAACTACATCACCGACATCATTTTTGCCACCCGCTACCCGGAGGAATACAAGCTGGGCAAGCTCAAAGGCCTTATCAGCTACGGTGCCTCGCCGCGTGGCTCCATCAACTTGGCCATCGCCGCCAAGGCCTACGCCTTTATCAAACGCCGCGGATATGTGATTCCAGAAGACATACGCGCCGTTTCGATGGACATTCTGCGCCACCGCATTGGGCTCACCTACGAGGCCGAAGCAGAGAATATTTCTTCGGAAGAGATTGTAAACGAGATACTTAACAGCGTAGAAGTACCCTAATCCTGCAAACAGAACCAGACACTCTACCCTACTCTGAAAGGAAATACGGATGGACAACGAAAAAGATTTATTCAAGAGGGTCCGCAAGATAGAGATAAAAGCACGGGGACTGTCGCAGCAAATGTTTTCGGGCGAATACCACAGTGCCTTCCGCGGACGCGGCATGGCTTTCAGCGAGGTGCGCGAATACCAGTACGGCGACGACGTGCGCAACATCGACTGGAACGTTACCGCCCGTTTGAACCACCCCTACGTGAAGGTTTTTGAGGAGGAACGCGAACTTACCGTGATGCTGCTGATAGACGTGAGCGGTTCCAACAATTTCGGCACCCGCGCCAACCTGAAACGCGACATGATTGCCGAGCTGGCAGCCGTTCTGGCCTTTTCGGCAATACAGAACAACGACAAGGTGGGTGTGATTTTCTTCAGCAACAAGATTGAAAAATTCATCCCTCCGAAAAAAGGGTCAACCCACATACTGCGCATAATACGCGAACTGATAACCTTTGAGCCCGAAAACACCACCACCGACCTGTCGCAGGCACTGAAATATTTCACCAACGTTATAAAAAAACGCTCCACAACATTCGTTATCAGCGATTTCTACGACAAAGGCTTCGACGACGCGCTGAAAATTGCCTCGCGCAAGCACGACATTGTGGCACTGCGCATTGCCGACCGCCACGAACAATCGCTGCCGCAGATGGGACTGGTGAACTTTTTCGACCAAGAAACGCAACAGAGGATCTGCATAGACACCTCCGACTCCAGTGTGCGCAACGCTTTTGCCAAAGCCTACGCCGACCACACCAAGAAAACAGTTGACCTGTTTTCGAAATACGGCATCGACAACACGCTGATTCTCACCGACGACGACTATGTGAAACCGCTGATGAAACTTTTCAAACTGCGCGGACAAAAAATGTAACCCCTCATGACCAAGACCATACATATATTACTGCTGGCCCTGCTCGGCACCGCCATTTCGGCTACGGCACAAATCAAAGTAAAAAGTGCCATCGACACCGCCAGCATAACCATTGGCGACCACACCCGCCTTACCATCACCGCCGAAAACCCAGGGCAGGCCTTTTTGCTTTTCCCCGCACCCGACGAGATTGCCCAAAACGGCATCGAGGTGATAAGCCAACGGTTGGACACCACCCTCGACGCCAATGGCAAAATACTGAATATCAGCCAACAATCCACCATCACCGCTTTCAGCGAAGGTGTGGACACCGTAAACCCGCTTGCCGTGCGATACCAGCCTCAAGGCGACTCGGCCACCACCCTATGGACCGAACCCTTGTACCTTGCGGTGAACAGCGTGGAGGTGGACACCACCCAAGCCATCAAAGACATTGAGGACATAATGAAAGTGCCCCTCACTTTCCGCGAAGTGCTGCCGTGGATACTGCTTGCACTTGGCATTGCGGCAATAGCCGTGGTTCTGTGGTTTTTGTACAAGCATCTGAAAAAGAGAAAGAAACCCGAGCCTGAGCATAAAAAACCGTCGATACCGGCCGACACCCTTGCCCTTGGACAATTGGAGCAGCTACGTACCGAAGGCCTTTGGAAACAAGGACGCGCCAAAGAATACCACACCACACTCACCGACATTCTGCGCCAATATCTGTACAACCAATACGACATAGACGCCACCGAGATGACCAGCGACCAGATTGCCGAAGCCTGCGAGAGCATTGCCGACATCGACGCCGAACAAACGGGCGTCCTGCGCGAGATACTGCAAACCGCCGACCTTGTGAAATTTGCCAAAGCCGAGCCTCAGCCATGGGAACACGACCGCTCGATGAGCCAGTCGGTAGATTTTGTGACACAAACGGCAAATGCCACCAAACAACGTCTGCAACAGATTCAGATGCAGCAAAAACAACAAAACAAAACCGAATAGCACCATGTTTTCATCCATAATATTTGCCAACCCCAAACTACTATTACTACTACTGCTTGTGCCCGCTGCCATAGTGTGGTACGTGCTGAAATACCGCAAACAGAAACCCGAGTTGCATTTCTCCAACGTAAGTTTCTTTTCCGGCAAGGTGAAAAAGACCCTCCGCCAGCGGCTTGCGCACACAGTGTTTGTGCTGCAGATGATAGCCCTAACGGCAGCGATAATAGCCATGGCGCGTCCGCAAAGCAAACTCAGCCGTCAGGAGATGAAGGTTGAAGGCATCGACATAATGCTCACCATCGACGTTTCGGGCACCATGCTTGCCGAGGATTTCAAACCCAACCGCCTGAAAGCCGCCAAGAGCGTGGCCAAGGACTTTATCGACGGACGCAAGACCGACCGCATAGGTCTTGTGGTGTTTGCCGGCGAGGCTTTCACCCAAACGCCCCTCACCATAGACCACGGCGTGCTGCTGAGCCAGCTCGGCAAAGTGGAATACGGCATGGTTGACGACGGCACCGCCATTGGCGACGGCCTTGCCACCGCCGTGAACCGCATAAAAGACAGCAAAGCCGTGAGCAAGGTGATAATACTGCTCACCGACGGCGTGAACAACCGCGGCGCCATGGACCCCCAGTCGGCAGCCGAGATAGCCGCCCTTTACGGCATACGGCTATATATAATAGGTGTGGGCACGCACGGCCAAGCCCCCTACCCTTTCAAAGTGCAGACCCCCTTCGGCACCCATGTGCAATACCAGAACATACCCGTGGAGATAGACGAGCCTCTGATGAAAAACATGGCCGAACTCACCGACGGAGGCATGTATTTCCGCGCCACAAACAAAAAATCGCTGGAATCCATCTTCAAAGAGATAGACCAGATGGAAAAGACCAAAATAGACGTAACGCAATACAACCAGACCAAGGACGAACACATGCCCTTTGTACTGATAGCCCTTGCGGCCATGATTTTGGCTGTACTCCTCGGCCTGACCTATTTCAAAACCACCCCATAACCTCACACTGAACCATGATACATTTCGAATACCCCATATTGCTCTGGCTACTGCTGTTGATACCGGCGTTTGTGGCAATCTACATATACCTTCGCATACGCAGGCGTAGGCAGGCAACCGCTTTCGCGGAAGAACGTTTTTTCCAACACCTCACCCCCGATGTGTCGAACATCAAAACCCACACCAAATTCGGCATACTGATAGCCGCTCTGGCCCTGCTGATAATTGCCGCCGCCAACCCGCAGACGGGCAGCAAGATGGTGAAAGGCGAACGATCGGGCATCGACGTGGCCATAGCTTTGGACATATCCAACAGCATGCTTGCCGAGGACGTGCAGCCCAACCGGTTGGAACGCGCCAAAAAAAGCATCTCCGACCTTATCGGCAAATTCAACAACGACCGCGTAGCTCTCATCATATTTGCCGGAAAGGCCTACACACAGCTTCCGCTGACAAGCGACTACGGCGCCGCCAAGCTATTTCTTGACGCCGTTAGCACCGACATGATTGAATATCAGGGCACTGCCATCGGGCAAGCCATAGAAAAATGTATGGAAACCTTTGGCTACGGCAACGAGGACATACCTTGGGAGAAAAACAAAAGTCGCACCATAATAATAATTTCCGACGGCGAAAACCACGAGGACGACGCTGTGGAGGCCGCACAGATAGCCAACGGCGAAGGCATTGTGGTGAACACCATAGGCATGGGCACACCCAACGCCGTGCCAATACCACAATACTCGCGCGGCACAAGGCTGGGATACAAAAAAGACCGCGACGGCAACCCCATAACCACCCAACTCAACGAAACTATGCTGCAACAGATAGCACAGGCCGGCAACGGCACCTACGTGCAGGCAAACAACATCACCGCCGGACTCGACGACATTATGGACCGCATAAGCAAATTAGAAAAAAAGAACTACGGCGAGCAGATGTTTGCCGAATATGAGAGCAAATACCAATACCCACTGATAATTGCCATACTGCTGATTATCATCGACTTGCTTATCTTCGAACGCCGTAACAGCATTTTCAACTACAAAAACATTTTCGGCAAAAGCCCCGACAACAGATAACCGAACACAGAAATGAAACACATACTTTATATAATAGTAATCCTGACGGTGGTTTGCAGCACGGCACAAGCACAAGACTACCGCCGCGCGGCCCGCAAAGGCAACAGTCTGTACAAAGAGAATAAATACAGCGACGCCGAAGTGGAATACCGCCGCTCGCTGGCTCAGGACAGCACTTTCTACAAAGCGCAATACAACCTTGGCAACGCCCTGTACAAAAAGAAAGAATACACACAAGCAAAGAAATATTTCGCCAAAGCCGCTCAGGCGGAACAAGCCAACGAAAAAGAACGCAGCGCCGCACTGCACAACATGGGCAACTGCGCACTTCAGGAAGGCCTTGCAGTACGCGACACCAACCCCGAAAAAGCCATCAAATCCTATCAAGAAGCAGTGGAGGCCTACAAAAACTCGCTGCGGGTGTCGGACAAAAACAACAACACAAAATACAACCTTGCCATGGCACAACAGCTGCTGAAACAATTACAGCAACAACAAAACCAAAACAACCAGCAACAACAGAACCAACAAAACCAGAACCAACAAAACCAAGACAAACAAAAACAACAGCAAAACAAAGACCAAAACAAGGACCAGCAGCAACAACAGCAGAACCAAAAGAACAATGACCAACAAGACAAGCAAAACAAGGACAAACAAAAACAGCAGCAACAGCAACAACAAAAACAGGAGCAAAAAAAGAAAGCCGATGCCGAACGTATGCTCGAAGCTTTGAAAAACAAAGAAAAAAACACCCTCGAAAAACAGAAAGTGAAAATCCCTGCCGGAGGACGCGTGGAAAAAGATTGGTAAAGATATGGAAACACTAAGAAAAACAAATTTGAAAAAAACACTTGCCGCATTTTGTGTGATGCTTTGTCTGGCGTTGTTGGCCACAGCCCAGAACGCCCGCATCACAGTATCGGCACCACAAACCGTGGGCGTAGGCCAGCAGTTTCAGGTGCAACTCAAGGTAAACGCCGAACACTCCAATTTCAAAGCCCCGTCGTTCAAAGGATTAAACCACTTGGGCGGTCCCTACACGTCGCACAGCAGCAGTATATCGTTTATCAACGGGCGCCAAACAAGCTCAATAGAAATTAGCTACACATACATCCTCTCGGCCAGCAACGAAGGCCGCTTCACCATAGGCTCCGCCTCATGCGTGGTGGACGGCAAAACCATCTCAAGCGACCCAATAACCATAACTGCCGACAAATCGGCCGGGAACCACAACGCCAACAACGGCGGCGGCAACGCATGGGGGAACCAGCGACAGCAGGCACAACAGCCGCAACAAAGCACGCAAATTACCGACAAATCACTGTTTGTAAGGGCAATAGCCAACAAATCGTCGGTCTACCAAGGCGAAGAAGTTATTGTTACCTACCGGCTTTACTCCCAAGTGCAGCTGCGGCAATTCCAGATAGAAAAACTGCCCAGCAACAAAGGCTTCTGGAGCGAGGACCTCACCGACGAATCGGCCAACCCACAGGGACGCGAAGAAATTGTCAACGGCCAGCGCTACACAGTGTACGACATCCGCAAAATATCACTTTTCCCACAAGAAACCGGAACCCTAACCCTCTCACCCATCAACACCGAAGTTACTGCCATTGTCCAGACCCAGCGCGCACGGCAGCAATCGGGCTCCATTTTCGACATATTTTTCGACGACCCGTTCTTTGGCGGCAGCTCATATCAGGCTGTGAACAAAAAACTAACATCCAACTCCGTGTCCATCAACGTCAAATCGCTGCCCACCGAACCCGACGGCTACTACGGCGCTGTTGGCGACCTTTCGGTGAAAAGCAGTGTGGACACCAAAAAACTGAAAGCCAACGAAGCCATCACCTACACCCTTACCATCTCCGGCAAGGGCAACCTGATGCTCATCGACAATGTGGACATACAATTCCCGCCATCGTTCGATGTGTACGACCCCAAAATAACGCCAAACATAAAACGCTCGGCGGGAGGCGTTAGCGGAAGCAAAACTTTCGAGTGGGTACTTATTCCGCGCAGCGAAGGCAAATACACCATACCCGCAGCCAATTTAGTGTATTTCAACACCATAAGCCAAACATTTGTAACCAAATCCACCGAAAGCTACGACATCGACGTGGCCAAGGGCGACGGCAGCGTAACGGCAGCCAACACCGCCAAAAACAACGTGAAACTGCTGAACAACGACATAGAATACATAAAAACCGGCAGTGCCTCGCTACACCGCAAAGGCGACACGTTTTTCGGCAGCCCGCTGTTCTGGATACTGTTCCTTCTGCCCGTGGCACTTGCCATAGCCGCCGTTATCGCCATACGCAAGATAAACCACCGCAACGCCGACCTCGGTGCCGTGCGTCTGCGCAAAGCCACAAAACAGGCCAAAAAACGTCTGCGCAAAGCCGAAAAACTGCTTGCCACAAACGACGACGAGCAGTTCTACGTGGAAATTTACCAAGCCATTTGGGGCTACGTGTCCGACAAATTCACAATACCCACGTCGCAACTGTCGTCGGAAACGATACAAGGCGTGCTGGAAAAGAAAAACGTGGCGGAAAATGTAAAACAGACTATCATGCAAACCATTGGCGAAGTGGATTTTGCTCGTTTCGCCCCCGGCGACAGCACATCCAAAAAACAATCCATCTACAACCAAGCCATGCAGATGATACTCGACCTCGAAAACCAATTGAAATAGCCATGAAAAGAACAATAAAACATATAACGCTACTTGTAGCAGCACTTTTTACCCTTGCGGGAAACGCCTTTGCGCAAAGCAACAACGAGCTTTTCAGCCAAGCCAACGAGCAATACAAACAGGGCAATTTTGAACAAAGTTCCACCCTGTACAACCAAATATTGGCAAATGGCTACGAGTCCGCCACCCTTTACTACAATCTTGGCAACGCCGAATTCCGCCTTGGCAACCTTGGTGGAGCCATACTCAACTACGAGCGCGCCCACCGCCTCGACCCCTCCGACAACGACATTCAGGCCAACCTTGAGTTTGCCCGCAGCAAAACCACCGACAACGTGAACGAGATACCGCAGTTTTTCCTTGCCAGCTGGGCCAACAGCATAATAGGACTGTTCTCCACCAACGGCTGGGCAGTGCTGTGCATAGTGCTGATGGTGGTGGTCTGTGCCTTGTGGGCAATGTTTTTCCTTGTAGGATCGTTCAACGGCAAAAAAGCCACCTTTTTCTCGGCTTTGGCACTGACCGCCTTTCTTGCCGTGGCTTTTGTAAACCTTTGCGTGAGCAACAACCGCGCCAACAGCCACAACGAGTTCATTGTTATGATGCCCGCCATCACTGTAAAGACTTCGCCCGAAAGCGACGCCACCGACAAATTCCTGCTCCACGAAGGCACCAAAGTTACCGTTGATGAAACAATTAACGACTGGAGCAAGATAAAGCTCGCCGACGGCAACACCGGATGGACCGAAAACACGAACATCGAGAAAATATAAAAGACCACGATGAACCCGTTGAAAATCGTCGCACTGACCATTGCCACCCTGCTTATGAGCTTGGCAACGGCCCAAAACACAGAGCCTTACGTAGATGATGAGGACTGCGGCTGCGACCTTTATTTCATCAACGGCATACAAAAGACATACAGCAACGGCAAATTCGGGTTCAAACGCGCCGACGGTACCATTATAGCTCCCAACATCTACATCGAAACCGACCGTTTCCAAAACGGGTACTGCAAAGTGTGGCTCGAAGCCGGCAAATGCGGACTTATCGACTCCACCGGCCGCGAGGTTATACCCTGCCAGTACGCCGACATCGACTATTTCAGCTGCGGGCTGGCACGATTTTTCCAGAACTCCCGTTACGGTTTCCTCGACACCGCCGGCAAAGTGGCCATACCTGCCACCTACGTGGCGGCTTCGGCATTTTTCGAGGACAAGGCCGTGGTGGCCGTCATCACCGACAGTTTCGGCAATCTGGGCTACGGATTTATCGACAAGCAAAACACCCTTGTGGTGCCCGCCACCTACGAGTACGCCATGCCCTACACCGAGAGTCTGGCCGCCGTGAAAGCCTACGACCGCTGGGGATTTATTGACCACACTGGCCGCGAGGTGCTGCCAATAAAATACGAGCTTTTAGGGCAGATGCAGAACGGATACACTTTTGCTGTATATAACGGCGACGCAGCCCTTATTGGCAAAGACCTGAAACCCATAACACCCTTTATCTACGAGGACATGCAACGTGTGAGCGAGGGTTTGTGCGCCGTAAAAAAAGATGGTCTGTGGGGATTTATCAACACCCGGGGCAAAACCGTGGTAGCGTGCCAATACGCACGGGTGAGCAGTTTCAGCCACGGGCTGGCCATGGTCAGCGACGGGTCGCTCTTCGGCATAATAAACAAACGCGGAAAACAAGTGCTGCCAATGGAATACGGCCCCGCCGGCGAGCGCTCTAACGCCTACATGCTGCGCGACGGGCTGGCACTGGTGGAGCAGGGAGGCCGCTATGGCTTTGTGAACGCCAAAGGCAAATTTGTGGTGCCGATGCAATACACCAACGCCTACCCTTTCAGCGAGGGAATGGCCGCCGTACGCGATGGAGTTTGGTGGGGATATATCGACACCACGGGGAAAATTGTGATTCCCGCCAAATACGAGTCGGCGGGATATTTCGAGAGCGGACGCGCCGAAGTGATGCTCAACGGCGTGATACACATGATAGACAAAAACGGAAAATGCGTGAAAAACTGTAAAAAGTTAAGATAAATGGCTGACATCGCAGAACATAAAGGGATAATAACAAAAATCACCGACGAAACCGTGAGCGTTACCATTGAGCAGGTTTCGGCCTGCGGCTCGTGCCATGCCCGCACATTGTGCTCCATGTCCGATAAAACCGACAAGATAATCGACGTGGAACGGACACGAATAAAAACCGAACCCCATCTTGGCGACGAAGTTACCGTGGTGGCCTCGGCCGACAAGGGACTTTTAGCCGTAGTGCTGGCTTACATCGTTCCAGCCATCATCGCAGTGGCCGCAGTTGCCATAGCACTTTCGATTGGAAGCAACGAGCTGGTGGCATCCATCGTGGCACTTGCACTTGTGGCAGCCTATTACGGGGTGCTTTATTTGATGCGACAAAAGCTGAACAAAAAATTCGTATTCACCATAAAGGACTAATTTTCAGCAACAAAAAAAACGGGAGCACCTAACGCATCCCGTTTTGGTTCAATCCAGCCTAAATTCAACAAATGATTGCAACACTATTTGAAAAAAAGGGTGTGTATGCCACCCAAACTTCAAATGAGAAAAGGCAAAAAGCCGATACACCCTTGTTTGCGAAAAAATGGAACAACAAAAAAAACGGGAGCACCGAAAGCGCTCCCGTCATGGTCCAATTCAGGGAAAAAAACGGCATCCACCTTACCAAGTGGTAATTTTCGGGATGTTCCGTGTCGATAGTGTTTCCGGGTATGCGTTTGCCTTCCACATCGGCCACTATGTCTTTAAACACCGTCCAATCGCGGTCCTTCAGGCCTATGCCGACAAAAAACAGCGACTTGCGGTTTTGGCGTTGGATACCATTTTGCCCCATTCTTTCGGCGTATAGTTTCACCGCCGAGTCGTAAGATGCTTCGTCGTCGAAGAAATACCAAGTTTGGCACAACCCTTTCCATTCGTCGAGGTTACCGTCGTCTTTAAATCCCTCAATTACAAGATATTGACGCGGCGCCTTGATTGGCAGGTCGCAAAAGCCAAGTTCGTTGCCTTCATATTTGATAACAATACGGTTGTTGTCGATGGTTATGCCCACGGCATCGGCCTCGGCAATGTACTGTTCTTCATCCGAAACGGCAGAGGCCACCTGTTCTTGGGCAGTGGCACTCTCTGTGTCGTTGGCAGGTTCGGTGTTCTCGGTGCTGCCGGCTCCTCCGCAGGCGGTTGCCATCGCAAAAGATGCCACGCACACAAATGCAAGATATGTGTTTTTCATTGAAATGTTTTTTTGTGGTTTGAAACTATTATTTCACTTGCTCAAGGGTGTGGCGTTCGTAACGCACTTCAATAGTTAGTTTGCCTTCGTCGATATAGAACGAGCCGGGGTCCACACGTTTGCCGTAGTTCACGGTGCCACGCTCGTCCTCGTAGGTGTAGGTGCCCGAAAGTTTGTCGGAAACCGAGTTGTCCACATTGCCACTTTTGTCGTAGCCGGTGATGGTGAAGGTGCTCTCGCCGTTCTGGCCAAAGGTAAGCACGTACTCGTAGCGGCTCACTTCGGGATCGCTGATATCCTCACGGCATTTCCATGTGGTACCAGCCAGCGAGTTGTCGGCGGGAGCCTGGCTTTTCACCTCCTGTTGGGCGGTTTCGGTGTTCTCTGCGTTATCTGCGGTAGCGTTGGTGTTTCCGTTTCCGCAAGCGGCGGCCAAGGCAAGGCCTGCCATGCACATCAGTGCCAAATACATTCTTTTCATTACAATAATTTTTTGATATTAAACAATTTGTGAATTAAAAATCAAACACGTTCACAACACTCACTGCTGTTGGTTTTTTACAAGACGCACACTAAGATGGTGACAAAAACCACTGTTTTTCACATCTATTTCCGAAACAGTGAACCACAAGTCCCATGCGAAGTTTTCCTCTATTTCGAAGGCTGTGGAGCGAGACCAGTAAAAACCCAGCTCCCCAACTCTGCGCAGATCGTCCACACAATCGACATATCCTGCGGCGGGCATAAAAATGGCATTGCCGTTGGGACCGGTGATGTCGTAACCCTTTTCGGATGCGTTCCACCGCCAGTCGCACTCGTCGGTAAGTTCGTCGAACTGTGCTTTGGTGGGCATCGAATCGCCAAAGGCCGCAATTGCAGCATTGAAATTATAGACACCATCTTCGTTCACCGTTTTCCAAAGGGTACCGCTTGGCAAGCCTAGATCCACGTAACCCACGGTTGTTGTTTGGGGAACATCGTTCTTGTTGTCGTCGGTACAAGCCGCAATTGCGCCGAAAGCCACAATCGAGGCCATGCACAGAAGGGCAAAAATTGCCTTTTTCATCTGGATTGTTTTTTAGTTGTTTGGGATTTCTGTTGTTTTTGTTTCATCATCTGCATAAGGTCTTCTGGATTTACTTTCTCGCCCTGCTGATATTTTTTCTGAAGCTCCTCAAACAGGCCCGATGTTCCGGAAACCTCGGTCTTATAGCCTTCGGGCAACTGGAAAAGTGAGGCATCCTGTTCGCCCAGCTCTATGTTTATCGTCTTCACGTAGTCGCACTTTTCGTAAAGCACAATGCCCGTTTCCATGTCGGTGTACCACTTGCTGTCGCCGGAGATGTCGCACCAGCGTCCTTGCCACACTTCCACCCGCTTGGACTCTCGCGTGTCGGCGATGGCGCCTGACAAGCGCATCTGCACACGGCAAGCCTTAGCCTTGTGGTCTATCACATAAACGGTAACCACTGGCTTTCCGTCCACAGTTTCGGGTATCTGCAAGGTAACTTGGCCCGTGGAGATGTTTTTGTTGTACTCGCGGTGAGTTTTGGCGTCGTAATACACCTCAACTTTCATTCCGCTGCCTTCGTACACTTTCATGGCTTTGTAAGAGTATGGTCGCCCCACGTTCAAAACCATGGGCTTTGCCGCTTTTTCGTTGACGGGAAGACCGTGCTGATACTGTGCGCTGGCTGAAACGCCGAACAGTGCGGCAACAGCCACGAGAAACATTTTTTTCATTTTCATGACAATAAAAATTTAGAATTAAACAATGATTTGCAGAACAGACAGCTCCGCCTACGGACGGATTGCAAACAGCATTTAGCCCGCAAACGACCCGAAGGACCTTTTGCAGGCATTGCCGAAAACTTGCCTAAACCATTATCGGTTATAAAGTTACAAGATAAAACATCTGGTGGGGGGGGGGGACAAAATACTGAAACTCAGACATTTACCAATGAAAGAATTGGCGTTATCCAGTCCAAGTCGATATGTTTCAAATTTATACATTTTTGCCTACAGCATTTTACAACTGCAAAAATACACTTTTTTTTCAAAATTTCAGCGATTTTTAACTTGTTTTGCAAAAAAAATTACAAACAGAATATAAACAGCTGATAAAGAGCGCATTATTCACTTTTACGTTTTCTGATTTTGGCAAACATAGCGTCGGCAATGGCATTGGCGTCGGGCGAGATATTGAGTTTGTAAACAGCCACTGCCCCCAAACTTCCAACGATAAGGGTGCGATAAACACCGTCGGCAACGGCATTTCCAAGATCGGGAAGCAGCATATCGATGACAACACCAGCCAAAAGCACCAGAACCATGTACAGATGTTTTATGGTAAAGGGGTGTATCTTAAGTTTCCAATACACGAACAATGTAAGTACCACAGCCACAAACACGTAAGTGATAATTTTGGCCAATGCCCCACCCGTCATGTCCATCACCGGGAGCAGAAAATAGTTGCCCGCAATGCCGAGTGCCGAGAGCAACAACAAAAACGGCAGATAGTACAGGTAGTATCGCGAAAGCTGCAGCACATACAGGTTGAACATAAAGGTAACGTTCACCAGATTGGCCAGAGCTATGAAAATCATCACATTGCGGCCGCTGCGATAGGTCTCGCCATTGGGTATGAGGTCGAAAATATTGTCGCGGTTGAGGTATATCAGCAGAAAAATGGCCGAGCCGATAAGCAGCATGTTGATAGACACCTTTTTAAGCAGTTGCGAAAGTGCCGCCCGGTCGTTGTTTTTTATCGCCTCGGATGCGATGGGCTGAGCAATGGCAAACAGCGAGCGCGAGGGTATCTCCACTATAACGCCCATAAACAGCGCCACACGGTAGATGCCCAGCTTGGCCAGGCCCAGCACGCCACCAACCATAAAAGTGTCTATCTTAATCATTATGGTTGAGCCGATTACGGCCAGCAGCGTGTAGCACGAGTAGCGGGCTATCTGCCGGCGCAGCTCCGGCGACACGTAGCTGATGTCGTGTTTCAACGTAAGTTTGCCAATGCGCGAAATGTAGAACAGGTTTACCAGCATGGCCGCCCCGTAAACCATAACCTGCAGAGCTATAAGCCATTGCAAATTGATAATTTTGAACCCGAAGAGCACAAAAATAACCATGTTGAGCACCCGCACCAGCACCTCCTGCACAAACCGCGGCACCACCACGCGCATCAGCACGTTGGAGTAGGTGGCAAACACACTTTGGTAGGCAAAGAAAAAGGCCAGCGGAAAAATCCAGTAGAAATAATCGACAAAAAGCGAGGCGTTGTCGCTGAAATAACTGATTATTGAAGACTTGAAAATGATGGCCAGCGAAAAGAAAATGGCAAAGCCGATGAGCGGAACCACCAGCAGGTAGAAGAAAAAACCATTGTGGGTGCCGTCCTTCGACTTGAAGAAAGGGAAAAACTTAATTCCCGCCGAGCTGATGCCCATCATGCTGAAGCTGCCGAGCAGGGTGCCGGCCTCCACCACCACGCCGATGAGGCCGTACACCTCGTTATCCATCAGGGCGGTAACGATGAACAGAGTGTTCACAAAGCCGATAAAAGCGCCCAAATAACTCAATACCGACCCTTTGATGCTCTGTCGCGCAACGATACCCATGGCAAGAAGGAAAAACGATTGCAAACGCCTGAGGCGATGCTGGTTAAAGAATTATCAATTGTTGTTTTCCTGCAGCAGGTAGTTCACCATTTTCACAAGGTCGGCGTCTTTCTTTTCGTCGATAAAAATGTTGAAATTCGACTTCGGCGTAAGCACAAGTATGGTGCGGCCTTCGGGGTCCTTTTCAAAACCCTTGATGCAGTCGGTGGCGGCCACCACTTTGTTTTTGCGATCGACAATGACAAAGTTTTCTGTGCCTATCTTGTCGGCGAAACTGTCGAAATCCTCGTTGGAGGAGAGTTGCTTGCCGTCGCGGAGGAAAATGGTGGTGTGCGAGGTGCCGGACTTGTGGAAATAGGCAATTTCCTTGGTGGAGATAAACCTCGGCACGTCGGTGGCAAGTATCAGCACCTTGCGGTCTATCAGCATGGCGTCGCGCCAAGTTTCTTTTACCGACAGGGTACCCTTGATCCAGCGTTTCCACTCGCCCACGCGCAGTGCGTTTTCAAACTGGCCTTCTTTCACCTTTTTGCCATTGGCGTATTCGGCCATGGGACCGTGAAGCAGACCTTCCACATAGTGCATTTCCACGTATCCCTCGCGGGTAACGCGGCGGGCATAGCCATGACGTTTGTTGTCCTTCCATGTAAAGATTTCGAGGGTGTCGCCTTCGGGCGAGAAAGTGTAGAACGTGCCCCACTTAACGCCCATGCGGTAACGGTTTATCTTCACCAGAGCGCCGTCCTCGTTGTATATATGCCACACGCTGTCGCGGTTTTTCTGGTTGTAGAAACCTGTGGCCAAAAGATGCCCTTTTTCGGAATAAACCTCGTGGCTGCAGTAGCGGCCGTCGGGGGTGAAGTTGTTTTTCATGCGCACGGCACCGCTGGGATAGTAGTAAATGAAAGTGCCCGTCTCATGGTCGTCCTTGAAAGTGCCTTCGTATATCTTGCGGTTGTTCTTGTCCACCTTGGTCCATGGGCCTTGGCGACGTCCCTGTTTGTCAATTTGGTTCTGGGCAACAGCCAGCAACGGCAGCATGGAAATTATCAAAACTATGATTTTCAACTTCATAACGTCTGGTTTTTTCGTTATACTATATTATATTACAAACTGCAAAGATACATATAAAATTCGACAAAAAAAAATTTTTTTACACCGCCAACTTTCACATGCTGGCACAGATTTTGCAAACAAAACAACAACAACAAATGCCGCAAAAACAATCCAACAAGCATACATACAAAACAAACAAAGCGAAAAGCCTTTTCTGTGGAAGACAAAGAGCAAGCCGAAACAAACTGTCTATCAACACCTTAGACAAACACCAAGAAAAAAAACAAAAAAAAATGCACTGATATTATTTTTTTTCGTAATTTTGCAGATTGAAAATTTACAAATAGTAGATTTTTCACTTGACACGAAATAAAGTAATTACAAAACAAAAAACACAAAAAAATGAAAAAGTATTTTAGATTTTTCGGTCTGGCTCTTTTGGCAGCCGGCATGTTCGCCTTCACCGCTTGCGGCGATGACGATGAAAGCAAAGAAGATGTATTGGTAGCCGAAGACGGCGTTACAGTAACTTTCGGCGACTACACATGGTCGGCCAACTATTTCGAAGGTGCTACCACTCGTCAGACCAGCGGTTTGACCAGCGGCAGATATTTTGCCATCTACGCTACCCCGAACCAAAGCATTGGATATATTCCTATTACGAAAGACGGAGAGCGAGTTGGCTCGGCTTATTGCACCTACCCAATGCTTTATGTAATGGGCGAAGCTAAAAACGGCATCAGCAGCAGCGACGAAATGTACATCCAATACTACGAAAAGGCTGAGAACACCTACGCTTTTGAAGATGAAGAAGATGAAACTTGGGATCTTTACGGCTGGGAAAACGACAAAAACATGAAAGTTTCCGTTACCGACTGGAACAGCTCCACATTTGTAATCTCCGGCACTGTGAAAGGCACTCTCTATGAAATCAATGACGAAGGCACTCACACTGGTGTAACAAAAGACCTGAACGTGGTTTTCAAAAACATCACTCTTGAAGACAAAGACGCTGAATAATAAAAACAGACAAAGATAATTAATAACATTTTAAACACAAAGAAATCATGAAAAAAGCTTTTCGTTTAGTAGCCCTTTCGGCTTTGGTTATGGGTCTTGCAGTGGCTTGCAACAACAACCAGCCCACCGAAGCAGTTGTTGACAGTGTAGTGGAAGAAGAAATCGACTCCATAGTGGAAGACATCTCTATCGACTCCGCTCTGGTGGTTGAAGAAGAACCTGTGGCAACTCCCGCTCCAGAAAAAAAGAAAACCACTACAACAGCAAAGAAAACCAACACCACCGAGGTGAAAGTGAACAAGGACGCTCTCAAACAAAACAACGCTTCGGAAGTTGTTAATATCAACACCAACGAACCCGTTAAAGCCGTTGAAGCCACAACCACTGCTACAAAAGAAGCAGCTGACCTCAACAAGAAAGCTACAAAAGCCAACAAAAAACTGAAAAAATAAGACTTCGCAAAATCTTATTGAAAAAGAGCGGATTTAAAAATCCGCTCTTTTTTTTGCAAAAAAAAATGCCACAACAAAAAAAGCAACTCAAAAAAAAACGCATTTTTTTTCGTATCTTTGCAGGTTATTGCACAGATAACAAACTTTTCACAAAACACTGTAACGCAAGACGATACGCCAGCATGAACAGACTGAAGATAATAGACAAGTACATACTGCGCAAGTTTATAGCCACCTTTGCCTTGGCCATAAGCCTTATCATCGTCATTATCATAGTGTTCGACGTAAGCGAAAAGTTGGACGACTTTCTGGAAAACCATGCGCCGCTGCACCTCATAGTAGTGCAGTACTATCTGAACTTCATCCCCAGTTTCATAAACCTTTTCAGCCCACTGTTTGTTTTCATATCGGTGGTGTATTTCACATCCAAAATGGCCGGGCACACCGAAATCATAGCCATACTTGGCAACGGCATCAGTTTCCGCCAGTTTATAAAACCCTACATCATAGGCTCAATAGCCATTGCCTTTGTAATACTTATTTTGGGCAACTTTGTGATACCCATAAACAACACTTACGTAACCGACTTTGAGCGCAAATACATCAAAAACGCCTACAACAACAAATACACCAACATACACATACAATACCGCCCCGGGCATCAGGTGTACGCCGAAAGTTTCGACAACCACAACAACCTTGCCATACGCTACACCGAGGAATTTTTCAACGGCAAGGAGATGGTGAAGAAAATCACCGCCGACCAGATATGCTACGACTCGGTGCAGGGCAAATGGCGCGCTTTCAACTACGCCTGCCGCACCATGAACGGGCTCAAAGAATCGCTCTACCGCAAGGTGGACACCATGATAACGGTGCCCATACAGCCCAACGAGTTCAACATCAACTACGAAAACGTGGAAACGATGAACTTTTTCAAGCTGCGCCAGTTCATAAAACAGGAGGAGATGCGCGGCTCGCACCTCGTGGCCAGCTACCGCATAGAGTATTACCAGCGTCTGCTCAACCCCTTGGCTATCATCATTATGACCTTTATCGGGCTGGCCGTTTCGTCGCGCAAGCAGCGTGGGGGCATGGGCCTGCACCTTGCCATTGGCATAGCCATAGCATTCTTCTTTGTGATATTTATGAAAATAACCACCGTGTTTGCCACCAACGGCACCCTCGGCCCCTTTATGGCAGTGCTGCTGCCGATAATAGTGTTCGGCATCGCCGCTCTCATACTGATTAAAAAATCGCCCAAATAAAAAACCTACCAATGAACATAATAAACAAAACCGCATACACCTTTATGAAACAGCGTTTCCGCACCGTGGAACACTACATGACCGACCCCGTAGGAGTGCAGCACAAGGTGTTTGAAACGCTTATACGAGGCGGAATAGGCACAGAATGGGGCGACAAATACCACTATGCCGACATACACTCGTGGGACGACTACAACCGGCTGGTGCCGATAAACACCTACGCCGACCTTTACCCCTACATACTGCGCATAATGCACGGCGAAAACAACCTGCTGTGGAACGAAAAAGTGCGGTGGCTGGCCAAATCGTCGGGCACCACGGGCAAAGCCAGCAAATTTATACCCGTAACGCAGGCAGCCCTCAAGCAAAGCCACTACAAAGGCGGCAAGGACATGGTTGCCATATACTGCAACATGTACTCCGACACACACCTGTTTACCGGCTACAACCTCGCCCTCGGCGGCAGCCAGCAGGAAAATCCCGACACCAAACTGTTTTGCGGCGACGTGTCGGCAATACTTATGGACAACCTTCCCGCTTGGGCCGAGCATTTCAGGTTCCCCAAAAAAGAGGTGGCCCTGATGAAAGAATGGGAGACAAAACTCAACGCCCTTGTACAATCCACCTACAACCGCAACATAGTGAGCCTTTCGGGAGTGCCCTCGTGGATGGCCGTGTTGCTGCAGAAAAGCGTGGAATACGCCGGCAAAGACACCGTGGCACAGATGTGGCCCAACCTTGAGGCCTTCTTCTACGGCGGAGTGCATTTCGACCCCTACCGCAAAAAATTCGACCAGCTCATCGGCAACCCCGACATGCGGTACATCAACATCTACAACGCCTCCGAAGGCTTTTTCGGAGTGCAGGACCAAGCCCACAGCAGCGACATGCTCCTGCTCCTCGACAACGGCATTTTCTACGAATTTATCCCACTTGCCGAAATGGACAGCCCGCACCCCAACATAGTGCCGCTGTGGAAGGTGCAGAAAGGGCAGAACTACGCAATGGTAATAAGCACCAACTCCGGACTGTGGCGATACCTGATTGGCGACACAGTAACGTTCACATCCACACATCCTTACCGCATACAGATTACCGGCCGTACAAAAAACTACATCAATGTGTGCGGCGAGGAGCTGATTGTGGACAACGCCATACAAGCCCTGAACCTTGCCTGTGCCGAGCTCAACTGCGAAGTGAAAGAGTTCACCGCCGCACCCTACTTCTCGTCCGACGAAAAACCCATCGGGCACCAATGGCTGGTGGAATTTGAACGCACCCCATCCGACATCGACTTGTTTGCCAAAACATTGGACAAAAAAATGCAGGAGGTGAACACCGACTACCAGTCGAAACGGTACAAGGACTTAATACTGCGCCCACTGATGCTCACCGTGGCACCAAACGGCACTTTCCTCGAATGGCAACGACAAAGCAACAAACTCGGCGGACAAAGCAAAGTGCCACGACTGAACAACACCCGCGAAATTATAGACCCACTGCTGGAAATTGCGGATTCAATTAGTAATTAGTAGTTAGAGATTTGTAATTTGCAATTAGTAATAAAATATGGGACAATACCCGATTAAACAATTATAAAGAAATGACCATACAAGAGATTGAAAACCAAATAATAAGCGAGTTCGCCAATTTCGAGGACTGGCTGGACAAATACAACTACATAATAGAACTTGGCAAGGATTGTCCCATTATCGACGAAAAGGACAAAGTGAACGAAAACCTTATCAAGGGTTGCCAGAGCAAGGTATGGCTCAGCGCCAAACTCGAGGAAGGCCGCATACGGTTCCGCGCCGACAGCGACGCGGTGATAACCCGCGGCATAGTGTCGCTGCTGATACGCACTTTCGACAACCAGACCCCCGCCGACATACTTGCCGCCGACCTATCGTTCATCGAAAAAATAGGCCTCAAGGAACACCTCTCCCCCACCCGCTCCAACGGCCTCACAGCCATGGTGAAACAGATGAAAATATACGCCCTCGCATTCCAAACTTTATCACAACAGCAATGAAACCGACCAAAGAAACAATACACTCGGCCGCCACCGACGCGCTGAAATCCATTTTCGACCCCGAAATACCCGTAAACATCTACGACCTCGGGTTTATTTACAACATAGATGTAAACGACGACCTTGCCGTTAAGATACTGATGACCCTTTCGGCGCCCAACTGCCCAGAGGCCGAATCGCTGCCCGCCGAAGTGAAACAGCGTATCCTTGCCATCGACGGCGTAAGCGACGCTCAAGTGGAAATAACTTTCGACCCACCCTGGAGCATGGACAAAATGAGCGATGCCGCCAAATTGGAACTCGACCTTTTTCTTTAACAATACAACAAAAAAAAACAAACAATGAAAAAAACAGCCCTTTCTCTTCTGGTATTTGGCATGACCATTTTACACTGTGCCGCACAAAACAGTGCAGCAAAAATAACCCACAGCGGTTTCGACAAAATATCCATCACCCTCAACGCCAGCCAGATACAGGCATCTACGGTAAACACCCTCAAAGGCACTTTCTCGAAAATAGGCATGAACGGTTTTGTGCCCTGCGGCAACGAGGGTATGCCCGAACTGCCGGCTTTCGTAGCAACATTGGAAATACCTGTCTGTCAGAACGTTATTATCAGTGTTACCGAACAGCAATGGCAGGAGATGGACGCCGCGCAGCTTGGCATTGCACACCCCATATTCCCATTGCAGCCATCGCGCAGCAAAGCGGCAAAAGGGCCGTTTGAACTTATCGTAAACACACAGGCATACACCGCCGACAGTTTTTACCACACCCCGTTGGTAACAGTGGAACCCATCGGCATAGCGCGCAACCGCAACCTTGCCACCCTTTATTTCTCGCCAGTGGCATACAATCCTGTCAGCGGAAAAATAAAAATCTGCACCAGCGCCGATGTGGAAATCACATTTGTAAACCCCGACATGGATGGCACACAAAATATGAAAGCCCTGCACAGCTCGCCAATGTTTACATCGGGCAACACCCTGAACAGCCTGCCGCTGTCGGCCAACAAAAACGAAATATCCGCCACTCCAATCCGATACCTTATAGTGGCACACAACTCGTTTCGGGGAATGCTCGACACCTTTGCCGACTGGAAACGGCGCAAGGGATTCCTTGTTGACATAGCCTACACAGGCACTCCAGCAGTCGGCACAACCACCACATCCATAGCGACTTACATCAAAGACCAGTATACCAACGCCACGGCCGACAACCCTGCCCCCACTTTCTTGCTGCTGGCAGGCGATGTGGAGCAGGTGCCGGCCTTTACAGGCAACGCTGACGGCCATGCCACCGACCTCTACTACGCCACTTGGACCAGCGGCGACGTGCTGCCAGACTGCTACTACGGACGCTTTTCGGCAAAAACCGCCGACCAGCTCACCCCCCAGATAGAGAAAACTCTGATGTACGAGCAATACACCATGACCAACACCACCTATCTGGAAAACGCCATGCTCATTGCCGGCATCGACGACGGGGAATACGGCGACTACGGCTACACCCATGCCGACCCCACCATGAAATATCTGAAAAACACCTACATAGACACCGCCTACGGATACACCTACGTTGGATACTACGACAACAGCGACTACACCCTCGACCCGAGCGGCATGGCCACCGGAATGACACGCATAATAACCAATCTGATGAACCATGGCACCAGCATAGCCGTTTATTCGGCTCACGGCTCAAGCAGCGGATGGTACAACCCAAAATTTGAAAAAAGCGACCTCAACAACCTCAACAACAGCAAAAAAATAGGTCTTATGATTGGCAACTGCTGTAGCTCCAATACCTACAACGACGACGAATGTTTTGGCGAGGCACTGCTGCGGTTGCCCGACTGTCGCGGAGCCGTGGGATACATCGGAGGCTCAAACTCCACCTACTGGGACGAAGACTACTACTGGGCTGTGGGTATCCGCAACATCGGCAGCCAAGGGGCCGTGCCATCGTACGACGCATCCAACTTGGGAATGTTCGACCGACTTTACCACACCCACAGCGAGCCATACAGCACATGGTTCGTAACCAACGGTGGCATAGTGCAGAGCGGCAACATGGCCGTACAGAACTCTTCATCGAGGCGGAAAATTTACTACTGGGAGATTTACCACCTTATGGGCGACCCCTCGGTGATGCCGTGGCTGCACCGTGCCAAGACAATGAACGTTACCGTCCCCAACGAACTGCCTACAGGTGCCACAAGCATTTCTGCAATAGCAGAGCCTCACTCCTACGTGGCCCTCACCGACAGCAACCTGAACCTTATGGCCGCCACCTTTGCCGACTCCAACGGCACTGCCTCGCTGAATTTCCTGCCTCTGGCAAACGGCAATTACGAACTGGCGGCGTCGGCACAAGGCTACAAAACAAATTTCACACCAATTGTTGTAAGAAACAGCTCCGGCATTGCCACTGCCAATTTGGTCAGACCAAAGATACACCCAAATCCGGCCAAAAGCCACATCGCCATAGCTTGCCCCGACATAAAAAGCGCGAGCCTTGTGGATATGCTTGGCAACGTGGTGGTTACACAACACAACGCCTTGTCCGACAGCATAACACTACCTTTGGACAACTGCAAAAGCGGCTTTTACCTGCTTCGCATCGACCGCTCGGACGGCAGTTCGTCGTATCACAAAATCGTTGTAAAGAAATAGACACATTTACCTGGCAGAGCGCCCATCTGTGAAAAGAAAGAATAGCAGTAATTTTGCCAACGGCGAGCTGCTGATTACCGTTAACCGTACTTTGGAGTATGCCGATTAGCGGAAGTAATTGTTAATCGTCTTTTGCGCATAAGTGGACAGGGTGAATCCCGTTTCGCTTTCGTCGAACAGTTTCCGTTCGGGGATGTAGCATTCCTTTTTGTGCTTGTCCGAAAAAAGTATCAGTGCCGGGAACCTGTTAATTTTGTGTTTTTTGAAATATTGTCGGCGTTGCTTGGGATTGAGATCGTAAACCACGGTAGGGCGTTCCTCATCGTTGTAATAGTCGCGGAGATCGGCGGTTGTCGAGCGACGGGCACCCATATAGGGCACACCTCTGATTAAGACTACTATTTCAATGTCTGGATTGTTGGTGTGAAACTCTTTGCAAAAGGCTGCGAGGGTGTTCATACAGCCGTGGCAAATGTATGTGTCGAAGCAGATGGCCATGGTTTTGGCCGAAGTAGGCTGTGCGTTGCCCCGAATGTCGTACAAGTGGCGTTCGGTTTGGGCTTGGCACAATGCGAATACCGAAAAAATGATGGCTAAGAGGAGTTCTTTCATGGCTTTATTCGGCAAAAGTGTGTGAAAAAATTGTTATTTGCAAAAACGGGTCGCTGTTCTGCCATCCATCCCACTCTTTGATGTTGTATTCCTGTCCAAGCATGCCAATAGGATATTCTGCTACCATTCCGTGTTTTGACAGTTTTACAACCTTGTTGTTTGTTGTAAAATGGACAATGGGGTCGGATAACAATTCGAGTGCAAAGGAGTTGCGTTGTATGGTATCCGCCCGTTCAGCAAAGTCTTCGATTCCTGTTTTGGTTAATTGCCATTGGCCGTTGTTTTTTTCAAAAATATCTATTGATGGGAATGTGTATGTTTTTTCGTTGTAGGGTTTTGCGTGTACCGCAAGTATGTGCGTGCTGTCTATGAGGTAGGCCCATTGCAGCTGGTCTATTTTGTAGTATTCTTTTTCGATGATTGCAATTATGTCGGCGGCATCGTATTTGCTTCGCTTACGGGCTTTTTTCAGCGTTTTTTCCGAAAGGTTTTTCCAGACTTTCACGTTATGGAAGATACTGTCCTTGAGTTCGAGATTGTTGTTGAAGACAAGGAAAGAATACTCTGCGCGGTTGGCCCAAAGTATAGTATTGTCTTTAACGTCGAAATTTTTGTGTGGGTTAAAATAGCTTAACAGCAGGTTGTTGAAATGCGGGAATATGTCTTTTTCCACCTTTAGGGTGTTGATGTTGAACAGCGATATGAAGGTGGGCGGAGTGTGGGAGTAGTAGTTGTTGGAGAATACTAAAATGCTGTCGTTGAGGAACTGCACTTCTTGTGGGCTATCGTCAATTTCAAAATCTTTATATAAAGAGTGTTGTTTTTGGGTTATTTTGTATATGCGTAGGCGCGAGGCGTAGTTTATTGCAAGGTAGCTGTTGTTGAAAGCTATGTTGGATATTTTGTTGTTCAGGTTCTGTTTTATTTTTTTTCGCAAGTCCGCAATATAAATATCAACAGTATCAACGCCGAGTGTTTCGGCGTTGATACTGTACAATCTTACTGTGTCGGATTTGCAGTTTGTGGTGAAAGTGGTGAACATCACCGTGTTCCCCCACTGGTTGCTCACCAGTCCACGCAGGTCGGTTTCGGAGGTGAAGGATATGATGGTGTCAGCTGAAAGGTAATTGCTGATGCTGTTTTTGACGGCTGGTAGTTTGGGGGTTATTACGGAAATGCCTTCGGTTGCATTCTGGGCGGAAATATTGGCCGTAGTAATAAATATTGCTGACAGTAGTAAAATTGTGTGTTTCATAAGGTTGAGGGTTAGAAACTGTGGCTAAATATACGTATCTCGATTATTTGCTCGTTTTCGGCGAGGTAATCATCGGCTTTTGCGTAATATTCTCTTTGTGTCATGCCAATTGGGAGAATTGGTATCCCTTCGTCAGATACAGTGACGATTTTACCATCAAATACAAATATTTGAGGATTGGATAACATTTCGAGAAAGAAGGAGTTTGTCTTTATTATGCTATCGGTACGATTGAAACCAAGGTCGTCAACAATATCTTGCTTTACTCGTTCCCAGCCATGGTTAGTCTTCTCCCAAATATCTATCATTGGATGCCCGATGTCGTTGTCAGAGTCCTTAGGAGTGTATGATAGCAATAGTTTGTTCTGGTTGATAATATAAACTCTGTTTAGCTGGTGTATTTTGGTGTAATATTTTATCAGATAATTGTTTATTTCTGCCGCATGGTATCCGTTGCCCCATTTTTTTTGTATGGTTTTGAAGGCTTTGTCGGGGAGTTTGGCCCAGCCATCTATTTTTTGATATGTGCTGTCCAGCTGTTGCAGATTTCTGTCGAAAGTTAGGAATGAATACTCTAGCCGGTTGGCATAGAGTAAAAGATTGTCTTTTATGTCGTATTGTTTCGAGGTGAATCCAGATATTATTTTGTGGTTGTGGTATGGGTAAATGGAGTTCGTTATTTTGCCCGAGTTTATGTCCACAGTGTGGAAAGACGCCCCTTCCCGGTAATTTATTTCAGATAACAATATAGTTGAGGTGTCGATGAAATCGATTTTGGAGGCATCGGTTTTTGTGTGGATTGTTTTGTGGTAAAAATAAGTGCTATTGCCATTTTTCTTCTTGAAAATAAGAAGGTTATCCCCCCTGTCGTATCCAAGGCCTTGCATAAGGGTGATTGTGTTGCCGTTGTAGGCCATACATCCTTTGAAATTACAGTTCATCAACATTTTCATTGTTTTTCTGATGTCGGGGATGTGAATTTCTACAGTCTCCATACCGTAGTTGTTGGCGTTTATTATATAGAATGTAACGCTGTCGGAATTGGAGTTGCAGTTGAAATTTGTGAGTATTACTTCATCGCCCCAGCTTGAGCATGCCAATGAACGTGTGTTTTTCTCGTTTTGGAGAAAAATTATTGTGTCGAGTGTTATAAACTGGTTTGTGTAGAAACTCTGGCATATTGCTGTTGTTGAGGGCGAAAAAAATCCCAGTATTGCCATTACTAATGGCAATACTGGGATAATGTTTTTTTGAGCGATTATCATATTATCTAAAAAAGTTAGTGTGATAGTGCTGAATTGCTTGTGACATTAGTTGATGTGCATGGCAGGTGTTTTGTTATATCCGATATTGTTGATATGATTGTTCCGCCATTATTTTTGTTGTCACAATCTCGCCATTCAATAGTTATTTGATAGGTTTTTGAAGTCCCGCAGTCTTTAGTTACGATTTTTTTTGTCATACTGCCGTTGGCCATGCCGTTTTGGATTTGTTCCTCAATGTTTGTCAGCATTTGGTCTTCAGTATTGTCGAGTAGTGTGGTCAAGTCTCCGCTTATGTTATAACTTGGGCTATATTCGGTAGGCCCTCTGCGGCATTTTTCCCAGCCGCCTTTAAGGCACTCAACATGGTATTCATGTATCACCGTGTTGTCTAGTTTTCTTATGGAATACGTGGTATTTACTTCTTTGTATCTAACACCAAGAAACAAGCGATACACTCCACCATCCTTGGTGTATGTGGTCTTACGTATCACTTCTTTGTCGTCTTTTGCATTTGTTTTTGTTGAATATCCTATGAAAATAGAGAATATTAAAAATATTGCTATTATTTTTTTCATTTCGAATAAGTTTTAAAAGTTTTTACTGATTTTTTTTGTAAATTGCCCTATGATTTGCCTGCGGTTTTGCTCGCAGGCTAACTCAGGATAAAGCTTGGGGTTTTGAGCGTTTGACATAGCAAATGCAGTTGGAGAAGTTGTGGGTGTCGTGTTTTTTATTCGAAATGTGTATGAGATATGTGCAAAAGTGCTTAATTATTACTGCTATATTGTAGTAAGTGGGGGGGGGGTATTTTATTGAATATCAATAAATTGCAATAAGTATTCATTGTATTATTTCGTGTTCGTTCCTTTCAACAAATATACATTTTATTTTTGAATAAAAGAATATTATTAGAAAAAAAATTATCTGAAACTTTGCATATCCACCAGTTTTTTGTAGATACCGTTTCGCGCAATAAGTTGCTGGTGTGTGCCGGTTTCCACAATATTGCCGTGGTCGAGTACCACTATGTTGTCGGCGGTGGCAATGGTGGAGAGGCGGTGGGCAATAACTATGGCGGTGCGGTTGGCAAGCACACGGTTGAGGGCCTCCTGCACAAGGCGTTCCGATTCGGTGTCGAGGGCGGAGGTGGCCTCGTCGAGGATAAGAATGTCGGGGTTGGAGAGTATGGCGCGGGCTATGCAAAGGCGTTGGCGCTGCCCGCCGGAGAGACGGTCGCCACAGTCGCCGATGTTGGTTTGGTAGCCGTTGTCGAGTTGCATGATAAAGTCGTGGGCGTTGGCCACGCGTGCCGCCTGTTCCACCTGCTGCTGTGTGGCACCCGGGCAGCCGAAGGCTATGTTTCCGGCCACGGTGTCGTTGAACAGCACGGTGTCCTGCGACACTATTCCTATGTGGCTGCGAAGCTGGCTTATGGAGTACTGCCGTATGTCGGTGCCGTCGATAAGCAGTTGTCCCGATGTGCAGTCGTGGAACCGTGGCACAAGGTCGGCAAGGGTGGATTTGCCGGAACCCGAAGGCCCCACAATGGCCACTGTTTCGCCGCGGCGGACGGTGAGGTTTATGTCTGTAAGCACTTCGGTGCCGGCATTATACGCAAACGACACGTTTTTGAACTCTATCGACTGGGCAAGTCCGCCAAAAGGTTGTGGATCAACTATTTCGGTAACGGTGTCGGGGGTTTGGAGCAGATCGTCGAGGCGCTGGGCGCAGGCGGTGCCTTTCTTTATCTGCGACATTGCGGTGGAAAAATCCTTGGCGGGATTTATCATCAGCACAAAAAGCATGATATATGTGATGAACAGCTCGGGAGTTAGGCCTGAGTCGTGGTTGAACACAAGGTACGATCCGAAAATCAGTATCACTATCACCATGGTGTTGCCCAAAAAGTCGCTCACTGGCGAAGCAAGGTCTATGCGGCGGTAGATTTTGTTGCGCAAGCGTGTGTACGATTGGTTGAAACGTTGGAACCGCTCGTTGGAGAAATCTATTGCCGTAAAGGATTTGATGATACGCAGCCCCGAAATTGTCTCCTCAGTAAGGGAGGTGAGATATGAGGTCCGCTGCTGCAGTTCGGTGGATTTGCGGCGCAGATGACGTGTGAGGCGCGAAACAACAAATGCTATCACCGGAAGCAGCAACAAAGCGAAAAAAGTCAGTTTTACGTTGATATACAGCAACATAAGCAGGTACATAATGATTGTTACCACAGCTATCACCAGCTGCTGTATGGAAAGCATTATGTTTTCGTCGTATTCCACCACATCGTTGCTAAACCGCGACAGGATATCGCCTTTGCGCGAGGCGGAGAAATAGGAGAGCGGCAGTCGGGCTATTTTTGCGTAAAGTGCGTTGCGGATGTCGCGGACCACGTAGGAGCGCACCCTGCCGATAAGCACAATGGACGGGTACGAGAACAGGTTTTTGAGCAGGTACTGCGAACAGAGAAGCAACGAAAACAGCATCACTGCCTTGGATTGGCCAAAGCCTATCAACCAGAAATAGAGCTTGTTGAGCCAATAGTTGAGGGTGTATCCATCGGCGGAAGCTTCGGCAACAGCCTGAGTTCCTTCGGGTGGGAACAGGATTTTCAGAAAATCGGTGATGGACAGTATGGTAGTGAGGGTGAAAAACACCGAGAACACCGTGAGCAGGGCATACAAAGCCAGATGGCCGCCGTATGGTTTCAGAAAACGTTTTGTAAAACCTTTGGTGGCCGACACTTTCGCCTTGTCGGTGTTTTTCTGTTTTGCCAAAGAATAGCTATTTTAGTTTCAAACCTACGTAGTTGTGGGGTGTTATCTGGCGTATGCGCTGTTTCACTTCGTCACTCACGTCGAGGGTTTCCACAAAGTCGGCAATGGTTTGCGCGTTCACTTTCGAGTTGGTGCGGGTGAGCTGTTTCAGAGTTTCGTAGGGGTTGGGGTAGCCCACGCTGCGCAGTATGGTTTGTATGGCTTCGGCCACCACAGCCCAGTTGTTTTCGAGGTCGTTGTAGAGTTGCTGTTCGTTGAGGATGAGTTTTCCCAGACCCTTTTCCAATGAGCTAAGCGCAATCAGGGTATGTGCCACCGGCACGCCGATGTTGCGGCTCACGGTGGAGTCGGTAAGGTCGCGTTGCAGGCGCGATATGGGCAGCTTGTGGGAGAGGTGTTCGAAAATGGCGTTGGCCATGCCGAGGTTGCCTTCGGCGTTCTCGAAATCGATGGGGTTCACCTTGTGCGGCATTGCCGACGAGCCCACTTCGCCATCCTTTATTTTCTGTTTGAAATACTCCATGGAGATGTATGTCCAGATGTCGCGACACAAGTCGATGAGTATCACGTTGATACGCTTACAGGTGTCGAAATAGGCGGCCATGTTGTCGTAATTTTCTATCTGCGTGGTGTATTGCAGGCGCTGCAGGTGCAGGTGGTTGCACACAAAATTGTTGGCAAATTGCTGCCAGTCTATCTCGGGGTATGCCACAAGGTGTGCGTTGAGGTTGCCGGTGGCGCCTCCGAACTTGGCGTTGAAGGGAATATTCTGGAAATGAGCCATTTGTTGGCGCAGGCGGTAGGCAAACACTTTGAACTCTTTGCCCAATGTGGTGGGCGATGCGGGCTGGCCGTGGGTGTGTGCCAGCATGGGTATGTCTTTCCACTCGTCGGCTTTGGCGTCGAGCAGGTCGGCTATGTGCGAAATGGCCGGCAGCAGCACCTCGTCGTGGCAGTTTTTGAGCATCATGGGCATAGAGGTGTTGTTGATGTCCTGCGATGTCAGACCAAAATGTACAAATTCCTTATATTCAACCAATTGCAACTCATCAAAACGACGTTTGATAAAATACTCCACAGCTTTTACATCGTGGTTGGTTGTTTTTTCTACATCTTTGATTTCCAACGCATTGCTTTCGGAAAAATTTTGATATATGGCACGCAGTTTGGGATACAGGCTTTTGTCAAAATTTTTCAGCTGAGGCAAAGGCAGCTCGCAAAGTGCTATAAAATATTCTATTTCCACCGTTACGCGGTAGCGGATAAGAGCCTGTTCGGAGAAATATCCGGCAAGGGGTTCCACTTTGCTGCGGTAGCGTCCGTCGATGGGGCTTATGGCTTGTAGTGTGTTCATTGCAATTGGTGTTATATTGTGTTGTTGAGGAATTCGTTGTTGTCGAGCATTTTACGGAATTTACGGTCTTGGCAGGTATTTACAAGGGCTTCGAGATAAGTGCGGTTGTGTATGTCGGTGCCAAGGAATTCGGTCCAGCCGTTGGCCACATACTTGTAGCTTTCGGTAAGTGTGGACTTGCCGTAAAAACCTCCGAATGAGTTGATGTTCGACTGGAAAAAAACGCCCTGCTCTTTGAGGGTTTTGGGTATTTCGGGATGTTCGTGAAAATAAAGGTAGCGTTCGGGGTGTGCCAATATCACTTCGTGTCCCATTCTCTGCAGTTCGAAAACCAGTTCGCTCACGCCGAGAATGGCTTGGTTGAAATTGAATTCGATAAGCAGGTAGTGGTCGTTCATTTTCAGGAAACGATTGGTTTCCATTCGTTTGCGAAATCCGCTATCGACAAGGTATTCGCCGCCCACTATCAGTTCCATGGGCACATTGTTTTCGGCCAACACTTTCCGCAGCTCGTCGACGCGGCGCAGAATGTCGTCTTCATCGTTTTGGAACTTGTAGGTCTGGAAATGCGAGGTGAGGCATATTTTGGTGTATCCGAGTTCAGCCATCCGGCGGATGCATTCGAGGCTGGTGTCGTAGCTTTGCGAGCCGTCGTCTACCTTGGGTATAAGATGGGAGTGTATGTCGGTTTGTATCGCCGCCAGTGCGCCATCGGGGTCGGGAGTTTTGAAAAATTTGTCGAAAATCACTGTTTTACAGGTATTTGTCAGTCAATACGTTTGATATCGGCACCGATGTTTCGCAACCTTTGGTCGATGTTTTGGTAGCCACGGTCTATCTGTTCTATGTTGTCGATACGGCTTTCGCCGGTGGCGGATAGTGCGGCTATAAGCAGAGCCACGCCGGCGCGTATGTCGGGCGAGCTCATGCGTATGCCACGCAGGTTGTGTTTGCGGTTGAGGCCTATAACGGTGGCGCGGTGGGGGTCGCAGAGGATTATCTGTGCGCCCATGTCTATCAGTTTGTCCACAAAGAACAGTCGGCTTTCGAACATTTTCTGGTGTATCAGCACGCTGCCGTCGGCCTGAATGGCGGTAACAAGGGCTATGCTGATGAGGTCGGGGGTGAAACCGGGCCACGGGGCGTCGGATATGTTCATGATGGAGCCGTCCATAAAGCGCTCCACGGCGTAGTGTTCTTGCGACGGTATTATCATGTCGCCGTCTTTCTGCCAGATTTCCACTCCCAGCCTGCGGAACACCTGCGGTATCAGTCCCAGATGTTCGAACCCCACATCTTTCAGGGTTATCTCCGACTGTGTCATGGCGGCCATGCCGATAAAGCTTCCCACCTCAATCATGTCGGGCAGCAGGCGGTGCGAACAGCCTCCGAGCGATTCTACGCCGGTGATGGTGAGCAAATTGGACCCTATGCCCGATATTTGCGCTCCCATGCGGTTCAGCATTTTGCACAGCTGGTAGACGTAGGGTTCGCAAGCGGCGTTCATTATGGTGGTGGTGCCTTTGGCCAGCACTGCGGCCATCACTATGTTGGCGGTGCCGGTTACGGAGGCTTCGTCGAGGAGCATGTAGCAGCCGTTGAGCTTGGGCGACTCAATGGTATAGTACTGGTAGTTGTAGCTGATGGTGGCCCCCAGTTTTTCCAAACCAATGAAATGCGTGTCAAGCCGGCGACGGCCTATCTTGTCGCCTCCGGGCTGTGGGAATACCGCTTTGCCAAAGCGCGACAGCAGCGGTCCTGCAAGCATTATGGAGCCTCGCAGCTGAGCGGCGGCGGCGCAGAAATCATCGCTGTCGAGGCGTGCAAGGTCGATATTGTCGGACTGAAAAATGTAGGTGTCGGGGAGCGGATGTTCCACTTTCACGCCTATAAGCCGCAGAATTTCAATAAGTTTGTTTACATCTCGGATATTCGGTACATTTTCAATGGTTACCTTGTCGGACGTGAGTACCGTGGCGCAAATAACCTGCAATGCTTCGTTTTTGGCACCTTGCGGAACTATCACACCTTTCATTTTGTTGCCGCCTGTTATCAAGAAAGAGCTCATGGTTTCCGGATGTTTTTATAAGTTATTTGGAGCTCTGGTGGTTTTTGTTTTTCTTGTTCGATTTCACCTTCACCGAGTTTGCCTGATGTTTTTGGCCCTGTTTTTTCTTAACGCGGTTTGGGTTTTGACCTTTTGAGCCGTTGGACGCCTGCGAGTTGTTTTCGTACTCTTTGGTGGCGAGCAATTGGAAATCGTCGCGAAGTTTCAGTTTGCCGGTGCTCAGCTGGTCGAACTGCTCGAAAATAATGTCGTCGCCAACGGTGTTGCGGTTCCAAGTGAGGTAAGAGCGTTTCATCTGGTGTGCGATGAGCTCGATAAGGGTTTCCTTTTCCTCACCTTCGTGATATGATGACACTTTTTCGATAAGGTCCTCGAGCACTTTGCCGTAGTGGCGGTAGTTTATCTTGCGGGTGTGATATTTGAGCGGCCTGGGTTGGAACGATATGTTGTTTTCGTGCGAAACGGGATAGGGGCTGTCCACATCCAGCTCAAAGTTCGACATCAGAAGCAGGTGGTCCCACAGTTTGTGTTTGTAGTCGGTTTCTTCCTTCACCTTGGGGTTCACCTGAGCCATCACGTTGACTATGCTGGCGGCCACGGCGTTGCGTTTGTCGCGGTCCTCTATGGATTTGGCGTAGTCTATCAGTTTGTATATGTTGCGCCCGTAGTCGGTTATCTGCAGTTTGGGCCGTTTTGTGTTATATTCCATTTTTTTCGGTTGGTATGACATTAAGTAGAAAATGCAAAGATACGATTTTTTTTGCTATTTTTCACTATTATTTTTTGACAATGGTTTATTCTTCGCTGTCGCCGGAGTCCTCTTCTTCCTCAAACATTTCGTCGTCGCCTTCATCTTCGAAAGTTTCCATTTTCTTGGTGAAACGCCCCACTTCGGAAGCATTGGTAACCAGGCGATAGCGATAGGTGCCGTCGGAGGTTTTCACCTCGCGGTTCTTGGCTCCGCGTATCAGGTCGTCGAATTCCACAAAGCTCGATTTTATGAGCATCACGTGTTTGTCGAGGTCGTAGTTAAAATAATACCAGTGGTCCTTGGCTATTTGCAAATAAATGACGAGACGTGTGCCGGTTTTGCGTTTAACGAACTGCATCTTGGTACGTACTTTCTTATGTATCTGCATCTTGCCAACGCTGGTGAGGGTGGCGGTGCCGTTGGCGTAGTAGCCGAAGCCCTGCAGGTATTTCCAGTTTATGTTGCCAAAGAACAGAGTGTGTTTGAACAGGTCGGGCAGTTTGCCGAAGTCGCCGCTGCCCACCAAGTCGTTGTAGGTTTCTTCGCCTTTTTCGCCCATGGCGTCCATCAGGGCTTTACGCATCATCGGATTTTCGGGGTCGGCCTGGGCCAGACCGAGGTCGTCGGCAATGTACTGTCCCATCATGTTCACAGCCTCTTCGGCCATCGGAAAATCGAAACCGAACAGCATGTTTATGTTGCAGTCCTCTTTTTTGTCGTCGATGTTGATGCTGCCGTACGAGTAGGTCTTTATTGCCTCGTTCTGTTTAATTTCGAAATTGAGCTTGCCTTCGCCATACACCTCGCAGGACTGTGTTTTCAGCGACAGGTAGTTGCCCGGCACTTCGGCTATGTTCTCCAGTTTTTCGTGGCTGCCGATGCGGTATTCCTTACGTATCTTGTCGTAGGTGAGGAATCCCGAAGCGCCCAGTATCTCGTTGTCCACGGCTTTATCCTTGGTAAGGAAAGCGCTGTAGGGTTTCATGTCGTCGAGGTTGAAGAGCACCGATGCTGTCATGCGGTTGTTCTTGCTGTCGGTGGGAATTTCGGCCACGGGAATTTCGATATGTTGCGGGTCGATATTGCCTTTGAAACGCAGGAACCCGAGTTCTTCGCCCTCTTTCACGCAGTTGTGCACCAGCTGCACGCCGCCGGCAAAGATGTAGTCTTTCTCCTGTGCGTTCACCGTAACGTCGCCCATGTAGCGGAAAGCGGAGCTAAGCTTGAAGTCGGCGCTGTCGCTGATGTAGCCCTTGCCGTAGCTTGTGCCTTGTGCGTTGGGCATAACGGAGCTGAGGAGTATTTTCTGCACTTTTTTGTCCTCGTCGATATAGTCGATGGTTGCCGAGGCGGAGTACATGGTGCGCGACGATATGTCGGCGGTGGCGTTGTACATAAGGTGGAACATTTGGTCGGTGTTGGCTACTATGCGAGCTTTTTCGAGCTGTGCCATCTTGCCCTTGGCCAGTATTTGCAGCGAGTCGCCGTTGGGGGCGATAGCGGCGTCGGCCACATACACGATGAAGGTGTTTTTGGCTGTAAGCCGTGCCTGATTGTAGCGGTACACGCCTTCGGTGGAGTAGAAATTGAGGCTGTCGTAGGCTGGCGAGGTGGCCACAAAGAGGGCGCCGGGCTGACCTTTGTGTATGCGTTTGCGGAGGTCGAGGTTTTCCATGCCGCCGGTGTTCTCCGACTTGCTGTTTTTCAGCGAAAGCTCGTGTTTGTCCATCGCCCATGTGGCTTTGTCGATGTATGCGGCATAGTTCATCATGGGCAGTGTGGTGCGGTTTATCTCCTCGTTGCTCACAATGTCGCCCTTGCGGTTTTTGTAGTCGATGTTGGTGCGCACGTTGTTGGCCCAGAAAGCCCAGTCGTCGAAAAGGTCGGATTTGACCCTGAACATCGACTGGCGCGCGTTCATGTCGGTACGGCGCATGTTGAAAGTGTCGGATGTTATCTCGGCGTCGAGCAGGGTTGCCACTCCCGATCCGGTAAGTCCGCCGGGGCGAAGGGTGAGGCTTCCGGCAAGTTTAGTTTCCTTGTGGTACATGCTGAAAGGAGCCCCTTTGGCACGCTGGCTAACAATCATTTCATCGCGGTAGGGGTACCAGCGCTGGTTGGCCTTGCCTATCTGGGCGTCGGGGAATTCGGTGCCGCCGGCCAGCTGTTCCTTTATATAAAAGGTGTCGGTGGTGGCGTACATCGAGTCGGGCAGGAACACAATGTCGTTGGTTTTTGTGGTGGAGCTGAGGTAGGATATTTCGCCTCTGCCGAGGAAACCTTTGTAGCTCAGGTCGATGGTCTGGTTGTAGTGGCCTTTTCCGCCGTAGAGCGGCAAACCGTTTTTGGGAGTGTTCATCACAAATCCGAGCGAGTAGTCGGGCTGCACGCGCAGGGGCTCTTTTATGTCGGGGAAAATGCCTGCCGAGTTGAGGGTGCCGGCAAACACAAGGCTGTCGGTCTGGAATTTCAGCATTTTTTTGATGGTGAACGGTTCGAGGGTGTAGAAGAAACGGCCGCGCACGTATCCGGGTATGCGCGCTGCCTTGTTGTCGTAATACACGTAGCTTTTCTGCTTGCTGTTGAAAATGGGGTAGTCCTTGGTACGCTTAAGGCTGGAGTGGTTGTCGGGTGCGTCGATAAGAATTTCGCCAACAAGCTGGTTTATAGGCGATTTCACACGTTCCCACTTGGGTGGGTTGGTGAACGAGGTTACGGAGAACCACATGGAGTCTATCTGCGGAAGGTCCAGTTTGAACTGGTCGTAGAGGAAAGTGCTGTTCGACACCACCATTTCGAACCTGCCGGCGTTGATGTATCCGTCGAAAAGTATGTCGCGGTTTTTCTTAACGGTTATTTTCTGGTCCTTGGGGTAAATGGCCACTTTCTGCGAGTCGCTCACCACAAATTTCTCCACGCCTTCCATTTTCAGGTCGCAGCTCTTGAGGTCGAGCACGGCATTTGAGGTGTTTTTGGTGGCCGACACAAGGTTTATGGCGTCGTAGTCTATGTCCTTGGCCTTGGCGTAGGCTTTCACGTAGTCGTACAGCTTGTCCTTTACGGTAACGCGCCCGCTGCCTTCCTCAAAGGTAACAAGCCCGGCCTTGGCCAGGTTGTGTATCATCTGTTTGGCCTGCATCAGGTCCATTTTTATGAAAATGGAGAATTCGTCGATGAAAAATTCGTTCTGCCCCTCTTTTTTGCAGTACAGGTACACCCTTTGCAGTGGGCTTATCTGGTCTATGCCCTGTATTTTCATGTATTTGTCGAGGGTATAGTAGTTGCTCGACTCGAACGACGAGAACGACTGAGCGCCCTGCTGGCGGAGCATGGAGATGTCCAATATGTCGTCGTCGAGTTTCCAGATAATGGACTCGCAGTACATGTCCAGAGCGTGGTAGGTGTTGTTGTAGGGGCTGTAGTAGTTGCGTTTGCTGTCGTTGATAATCATCACCTGCTTGTTGGCGGGAATGTAGCGCACGCTGACGCCGGAGTTGGTTATCGAGTCTTGGTCTATGTAGATGGTTATGCTGGCCTTGTCGGAATATATCTGCTCGGGGGCGATGGTGAATTTGAACGAGTTCACCACAAGAAATTTCTTGCCGTTGCGATAGAAAATAAGATTTGCCGACGATGTGGCGTCGGAGGTGAGAAATTTGTTGCCGTTCATCATAAAACTGCCGCTGTAGTCCACGTTTTTCACAATGTCTTTCAGCACGAAGTTTTTGGTGTACGATTTAAATTTGGGGAACGAGTATTTGTCCTTGTCCATAGGCATGGTAACGTGCTCGTCGAGATGTCCGCGGATAGGTTCTTTGAAATATTTTGTGTTCACAAACTCCACGCTGTCGGCGCTGAATTTGGGGAATTTGGTGTTGGCCTCGTAGCGCTGCAGTTTGGCGTAGCAGGTGTTCACCGAAAGTCCGGTGCGGCTCCAGTCCACGCGCCCGCCCTTGCCGAGCCATTTGTTGGAGTTGTAGTAGTAGACGCCCGTGGTGCCGTATAGCGAGCACATCTCCTTGTCGGAGCCGTAGTGGAGCTCGAACGACTTGTCGAACACCACGGTGGGCTGGCCGCCATCGAGTTTAAACTTGAAAGTGCTTCCTGGCTGACACTCCCAACGCGAGCTCTTGGAGGCGTATATGATATTCTTTTCCACAAGGCTGGTGGTATATTCGAACCAGTCGGTGAGGTCGTGCAGCTTACGCATCTTTTCGGTGCATTGCAGCCACGCGTCGAACGAGGCGCGTGCGTTTCCGTTGTCGTTTATCACTTTCTGCACGGTGGCGAAACTGGCCACGTCGGCAGGTTTGCACTTCAGTTTCACCATTTGGTTGGAGATGCCCACTATCCTGGTTTTCATGTCGGGCGTAATGTTGGCCCACACGCCGGCATATTCCGACACTATTTTGGCGTAAGCCTGCAGTTTTTCCTTGTCGGCACCTTTGTCCAATTCAAAAAAGGCACGCAACTCGTCGGTGTAGCGGGCTGTGGAGAAAGTGAATGTGTTTTTGCCTTTGGGCTGTGCCATGGCCGAAATGGTCATGCCAAAAATCACACACAGAATTGCTATTTTCTTCATTGTCAAATATTTGCTTTAATTTTTGTGTTCTATTTGTTGTTGTTGGTCGGTTGCAAATATAGCAAAATGGTTGTTTTGCGTGGTTGCCGTTACTGCCAAGTTATCAAAAACCGGTTGGTGATAAGTTGGCAATCCTTGCCAGCAAAGGCGTCAGAAATTGCCTTTGGCTATGTCGGCGCGTATTTTGGTCCATTGCTTGTCGGACAGGCGCACGCCCACCACGGACACTATGTTGCCCGACAGCAGTTTGCCGATATTTGCGGCGGCAGGTATGTCGAATCCTGCGGCGATGCCGTACAGGAAGCCCGCCGCGTAGAAATCGCCAGCGCCGGTGGTGTCCACTGTTTTGTGTTCCGAAATGCCTATCTGCCAAGTGTTTTCGTCACTTTTCACAAAAGAGCCTTTGCGACCCACTTTCACCACTGCTATTTGGCAGATGCCGGACAATGCGTTGAGCGCTTCGGCGGGCCCGTTGCCGGTGAAAGCGCGGGCCTCCTCTTCGTTGGCAAAAATGATGTCCACATGGCGCGACACTATATGTTTCAGAAAATCAAGATTTTCCATAACAATGTTGTACGAACCGAGGTCCATAGAAACCATCAGCCCGCAATGTTTGGCCATGAGTATGGCGGTTTCGGTAAGCTGGTGGTTCTGAAGCATATAGCCTTCGATATGCAATATGTCGGTACCGTCAAAAATTTCTTCGTTCAAGTTTTGGGCCGTCATTTCGAGTGCGGCGCCGAGGTGTGTGGCAAAAGTGCGTTCGCCGTCGGGTGTGATAAAGGTTATGGCGGTGCCGCTTGGAGTGGTGGAGTGGTACAGGCGTGGTATGGCGCCGCTGTTGCGCACCTCCTGTTCAAATATGGCGCCGATGTCGTCGCTGCCCACCATGCCAAGGAAGTAGGCCTCGCCGCCCAAGCGCGCTATGCCGCGGCAGGTGTTGCTGGCCGAACCGCCGGGGGCTATCCTTTTACGCAACTTGCCAATGCTCTTCTTGATGGACAGATAACGCTCTGCATCAATTATTTGCATACTACCTTTGGGCAGTTCCAAAGTGTCGAGCAGCTCGTCGGAGTTTAGCATCACCAGCTCGTCGGTTAGGGCATTGCCCAAGCAGATAATTCGTTTCATAGTGTGTTCTATTTGTCTTGCTTACAGTATGTTGCCCAACTGTTCCTTTATTTTTTCCAGTTCGTCTTTCATCACCACCACCAATTTCTGCAGCTCCGAGTGGTTGGCTTTGGAGCCCATGGTGTTTATTTCGCGCCCCATCTCTTGGGTTATGAACGCCAGTTTTTTGCCGGTGCTTTCGGGCATTTCCATAGTTTCCACAAAATAGTCGATATGCTTTTGCAGACGCACTTTCTCTTCGGTGATGTCGAGTTTTTCGAGGTAGTAGATAAGCTCCTGCTCGAAACGGTTTTCGTCCACAGTGGTGCCAAGTTCGGCAAGGCTGCGGCGCAGACGCTCTTTCTGCTGTTCGATGCGCTCCGCCTCGTATTGCGGCACAAGGTTCAGTTTCTGTTGTATAAGCTCGATATGCTTGTAAAAATCGGCTTTCAGTATCTCGCCTTCGTGGAGGCGTGTGCTGTCAACGGTGGCTATAGCTTCTTTCACAAGATTGGCAATTGCCGTCCAAGTGCTTTCGTCTATCGTGGCAGTTTCGGTGGTGTCCCACACGTCGGGACGGCGCAACACACTGTCCATCAACATATTGACATCCTGTCCAAGTTGTTGGTACAGTTCGTTCAGATCGTTGAAATAGGCTTTGGCCACGGCTTTGTTCACCGATGCGGCTGGGGTTTGGCCGCCCTCGCTGGCAAGCACAAGGTCTATTTTTCCGCGTTCAAGACTGTTCAGCAGTGCCCTTATCTCCAGATCTTTGCCGCGAAGCTCGGCAGGTATTTTCACCGATGCGTCCATCTGTTTGCTGTTCAGCGTTTTAATCTCAACGGTATATACGCTTGTGCCTATTTGTTTCTGCAATTTGGCAAAGCCGGTCATAGATTTCATAAGTATGTGTGTTTTATTTTGTTACAATGCGTTTTTCGAATTCGGGCGTGGCGTAGGTCTTGTACTCGCCGTTTTCGTTATAAATAAAGTACGCCGATTTTATCTCTTTATTGTCTTTTATGTATTCGAGTGCTTTTTCCATGCCCATGGCCATGAAAGCTGTGGCAAAGGCGTCGGCTTTCCAAGCGCTGTCGGCCACAACGGAAACGCTCAGCAGCGAGTGGTTTACGGGATAGCCCGTAAGCGGGTCGATGGTGTGGGAGTATTTCACGCCGTCCTTTTCGTAAAATTTGCGGTAGTTGCCCGATGTAACTATCGACTCGTTGCGCAGGTTCACCGTTATTTCTATCTGCCTTTCGGCGAACTTTTCCTCAGCGGGACGCTCCACGCCTACCACCCACGCCGAGCCGTCGGGCTTGGCGCCTTTGGCAATAACCTCGCCGCCAACATCGATGATATAGTTGGCAATGCCTTTTCTGGACAGGAAATCGGCAATTACATCAACCGAATAGCCCTGGGCTATGGCGTTGAAATCCAGCTCCGTTTCGGGGTTTGTCTTGCGTAGAATTCTATTGCCGGCACTTTCCACTATAGTGAGGGGCAGGCCGGTGTACTGGCGGAGACTGTCCACCGTGGAACTGTCCAAATTGGAGCCTTGACGGAAGCCGAATCCCCATGCATTAACCAGCTTGCCCACCGTGCAGTCGAAATAACCGCCCGAAAGCCTGCTCACACGCAACGCCTTGTCGAGCATGTCGCAAAACATGGGGCTCATCACCGAGTCGGAGTTGTCGTTTATCCTACGTATCAAAGAGTTGCCAACCCACAGCGATGCCGTTTGGTCGAAATCGGCAAGAATGGAGTCGATGGCGGCGCCTATATCGCGGTTTTGGCTGTCGTAGTAGGTTATGGCGTAGTAGGTGCCTTGGGCTTCGCCGCTAATTATTTTTTTTCCAGCATTGTGCCCACACGAAGCCAACACAATGACAAAAGCCGCCAAAAGCACTGCATGACAATATCTTACAAGAAAATTCATTGCACCATTTTTTTTTGCAAAAATACATTATTTTTATGGATTTCGCACGCTTTTGGACAAGTATTTTTTATTATTCCAACTTTTTTGTGTACTTTTGCCGCCTGAAAAAACACTTTTTACAACAATGATGAAAATTGGCTACGACGCAAAGCGTGCGTTCAAAAATCGTACCGGCTTGGGCAACTACAGCCGCATGATTATTGGCGGCATTGCCAATACAGCCCCCCACATAACGGGCCTGCTGTACACCCCCGGCATCAACGGCCAGTTTTCGGAATATTTCGACAATGTGCCCAACATAAAGGTGGTGCAGCCCGGCGGAGCGGCACGACTTTTCCCCCACCTGTGGCGCAGCTACGGAATTGCGGCTCGACTCAACAGCGATGGCGTGCAAATTTTCCACGGACTAAGCCACGAGCTGCCGCACCTTATCCCCAAAAGGGTGAAAACCGTGGTTACCATGCACGATATGATAGTGTGGCGGTACCCTAACCTGTTCAAGCCTTTCGACCGCATGGTTTATCGCATCAAAATGAGGCATTCGTGTCATATTGCCGACCTTGTGGTGGCCGCCAGCCAGCAAACCAAGTCCGACCTGGTGGAGATACTTGACGTTCCGCCCGAAAAAATACGTGTGGTGTACCAGTCGTGCGACCCCATTTTTTGGCAACCACCAACCGAAGATGCAAAAAACGAAGCCCGAAACCGATACAACCTGCCACAAACGTACGCAATATGCGTGGGAACCATCGAGCGCCGCAAAAACCAGCACTCCGTGGTACGTGCCATGGCCAACCTGCCCGATAGCCTGCACCTCGTATTGGTAGGCGGACACCACTCCAGCTACTACAACACCCTCCGGCAAACCATAAAAGAAACCGGCATGGAACAACGGGTACACATTTTGGACAACGCACGTTTTGCCGACTTCCCGGCACTCTACGCCGGCGCTATGATGTCGGTGTATGTGTCGGAGTTCGAGGGCTTTGGCATTCCCGTTTTGGAGGCCATGTGCTGCAACACGCCTGTTGTAACTTCCAACACATCATCGATGCCCGAGGTGGGTGGCGATGCCGCATTATATGTAAATCCAACCAATGTGGACGACATCTACGAAAAAATCCTCGCCCTGTACAACGACGAACACCTCCGCCAGCAACTTGTGGAAAAAGGCACACTGCAACGGCAGAATTTTACATCGCAAAAAATATCACGCCAAATGATTGATTTGTACGAAGAACTCGCCCGTTGAAAAAAGCATTTTTTTTATAAAAACTTGTTTTTTACAAAAAAAATATATACCTTTGCAAAACCGATTTTCGGGGAGCGTTCTTGCCAACACTCTGAACCCGAAACAGTTAAACAACCAAAGTTTAACCCGACCGGGCAAGCGGTCACAAAAAAACAAAGAAACTGATGGATTTAAAAAACATCAAACCTCTCGAAGACTTCAATTGGGACGCTATTGGCAAAAAATCCACCCGCTACTCCCAAGAAGAAGAATCCAAACTCAACGACGCCTACGAAAAAACCTTTAACAAAATCACCGAACAGGAGATAGTGGAAGGCACCATCGTGGCCATCACCGACCGCGAAGTAGTGGTGAACATAGGATTCAAATCCGACGGCGTAATCCCCGCCTCGGAAATCCGCTACAACCCCGACATCAAAGTGGGCGACAAAATCGAAGTGTACGTTGAAAGCCAAGAAGACGCCAACGGCCAGCTTATCCTCTCGCACAAAAAAGCACGCATCCTCAAATCGTGGGAGCGCGTAAACCAAGCCTACGAATCGCAGGAAGTCATCACCGGCGACGTGAAGAGCCGCACCAAAGGCGGTCTCATCGTTACCGTTTTCGACAACATCGAAGCCTTCCTCCCCGGCTCGCAGATCGACGTGAAACCCATCCGCGACTACGACGTTTTCGTTGGCAAACCCATGGAATTCAAAGTTGTTAAAATCAACCACGAATACAAAAACGTTGTTGTTTCGCACAAAGCCCTCATCGAAGACGAAATCGAAGCCCAGAAAGCCGAAATCATCTCCAAACTCGAAAAGGGACAAGTGCTCGAAGGCACCGTTAAAAACATCGTTTCCTACGGCGTATTCGTCGACCTCGGCGGCGTGGACGGTCTCATCCACATCACCGATCTCTCGTGGGGCCGCATAAGCCACCCCGAAGAAATCGTTCACCTCGACGAAAAAATCAACGTGGTCATCCTCGATTTCGACGAAAAAGCCAACCGCATCGCCCTTGGCCTGAAACAACTCACACCTCACCCTTGGAACGCTCTCGACCCCAACCTCAAAGTTGGCGACAAAGTGAAAGGAAAAGTGGTTGTTGTAGCCGACTACGGCGCATTTGTAGAAATCATGCCCGGCGTGGAAGGTCTTATCCATGTTTCCGAAATGTCGTGGTCGCAACACCTGCGCACAGCCCACGATTTCCTGAAAGTGGGCGACGAGGTGGAATGCGTTATCCTCACCCTCGACCGCGAAGATCGCAAAATGTCCCTCGGCATCAAACAGCTCATGCCCGACCCATGGCTCTCCATACTCGACAAATATCCCGTCGGCTCCAAACACACCGCCACCGTGCGCAATTTCGTGAACTTCGGCATATTCGTTGAAATGGAAGAAGGCGTTGACGGACTTATCCACATCTCCGACCTCTCGTGGTCGAAGAAAATCAAACACCCGGCCGAATTCACCAAAATCGGTGAAAAAATCGACGTGGTTGTCCTCGAAGTGGATGTCGAAAACCGTCGTCTCAGCCTCGGCCACAAACAGCTCGAAGAAAACCCATGGGATGTTTTCGAAAGCATTTTCACCATCAACTCAATCCACAAAGGCACTGTGATGAGCATCAACGACAAAGGCGCTGTTATAGCACTGCCTTACGGCGTTGAAGGCTTCTGCCCCACACGTCATCTCGAAAAAGAAGACAAAACCAAGGCAAAAATGGACGAAACCCTCGATTTCAAAGTTATCGAATTCTCGAAAGAAAACAAGAAAATCATCGTTTCGCACGCTCGCATAGCTCAGGATATGATTGAAAAAGAGAAGGCACAAAGCGAAGACGCCGAAAACAAAGAGAAAATGAGCACAGCCAAAGCCACCAAAAAACTGGCCGACAAACTGGAAAAAACCACTCTCGGCGACATCGACGCTCTGGCCAACCTCAAAGAAGAGATGGAGAAAAACGAACAGTAGCCCACACTTTTTATTTCATTCATAATTCATTTTTAATTGATTGGCCCCCCGCCCGGGGGGCTTTTTTCTTGCCTCAAAACGTAACATTTGCCCCACTCAAAGTGTCTATATAAATTGATACATACAAAACAACAATCACAATGAATGTAATAAAACACACGACTTTACTGATACTATTCGTCATTGCAACTCATTATATATATGCACAATCGGCCTGCTCGGGTCTGAAAAATCCAATAGATTTTGCCATCCACCAGAATTTTTCGGGACAGACAGGCGGCGATGCTGCTGGACGCACCGTGGGCTCGAGCACCTACCTGCGCGACTACTTGGTGATGAACTCTGCCGTAATTCCCAACACACAACTGGCCAATGTGGTTACAAGCGGCTGCTCCAGCAACGAGGGCAAACCAGGCAACAATGATGCCAACCGCTTCAAAATAATGTCGGCCGGCACCGACCCAAACACCCGCAACCAAATGTCGTACCTGCCAACAAGCCTCGACCCTAATATCATAAGCTCCATCCGTCTGGGCAACACCTACGGCTGCCACGAGGCCGAAGCTCTTTACTACCAATTTCAGGTAACTTCGAACAACGTGCTGGTTTTCTTATACTATGCCATTGTGCTTGAAAACGCTTTCCATACCGCCCCCGACAACCCCGAATGCATCATCAGGGTGAAGAAATTGGACAATGGCGTGTTCCGTGACTTGGGCGACAGCCTGTGCTACATAATACAAAGCCCTCCCAACAGCAGTGCCGTGGGAACAGGGGCTTATGCCAGCTGGCGACTGTCGGGCAGCACCTCAACCGACGCGGCCTACAAGCCTTGGTCCAAAGTGGCTATAAACCTCAACAGCTTTCAAGGCGAGACAGTGCGTATCGAAATTAAAACCGGCGACTGCTCCATGACACAACACTACGGCTACTGCTACATCTCCGGCGACTGCCAACCCATGCGCCTTGTGGCCAGCGGCTGTTCGCCCGGAGCCAGCGACGAGGTGGCCACCATCACCGCCCCCTCCGGACTGTCGGGCTACCAGTGGTACCGCAGCCGCTACGGCGAGCTGGGCAGCAGCC
>ERZ842401.254-NODE-254-length-74367-cov-6.913365_pt1 | contig 74367 bp, 65 predicted proteins | sample MGYA00521270_ERZ842401 | MGnify/ENA primary metagenome ERZ842401 (study PRJEB31892, sample SAMEA3878208) | bioreactor metagenome | biome: Moose rumen | place: Sweden | collected 2011-10 | study: EMG produced TPA metagenomics assembly of the PRJEB12797 data set...
GAAGGAGGAAAAGGACGCAGTCCTTAAATGCCCGCGTAGCGGGAATGTAACATTTTTTCTTCATAGCATTGCAAATTTTATGCAAATTGGTTGATATACTGGGTGATTCTTGCGCCGGAAAAAAAGCGGCCGCCTGATGCTCTGCGGTAGGGATATGGGGTGTCCGGGGGCTTGTCCACCCCCGGACGAGTGTAGGGGGAGTGGCCCGCAAGATACGAGTCATCCCGAAGCGATGACGAAGTAGATTGTGGGAGGGGCCGGAGTGAGCGTAGCGAACGGAGTTCCCCGGACACCCCATATCCCTCCCGCAAAAAAGAAGAGGCCAACTCACTTTTGAGTCAGCCTCCATATGGTATACAAACAATCTCTTAGAAGAAGAGCTTTGCCGAGAGCAGCATCTGCCAGGTGTTGAAGGTGCTGCGGTAAGGCTGGATGGTCTGAGGATTGTACTTGTACACGCCGTCAGCGGCCACCTTGCTGATTTCAAGCACATTCTCGCTGGAAACCTGCTTTGTCATGCACCACTTGCTGTTCAGGAGGTTGCCGACGTTGTTGATATCGACACCGACCTGGAGGGTGGTGGGCTTGTTGGCAATGTTCAGGATGAAATCCTGGGCGACTTTCACGTTGAAGCGGTTCTGCCAGGGGGCAGCCTTTGCTCCACGCACGCTGTACTCTCCGCGGTGCTTGCTGAGATAGCTGTCGTCCTCGATGAACTTCTTGAAGGCGGCCTTGTTCTCGTCGCTGTCGAAGGTCATGTTGGCAAGGTCTGCATCGGTAGGGATGTACATGAGGTTCTGGGAACCGCTGACACCGGTGATGTCGTTCACATACTGGCCGCTGCGTACGCCGAAGGTGTAGGAGTAACGGGTGTAGGAGTAGTTGCCGACATAGCAGTGGTTGAAGCCCTCATAGAACAGGCCGAAGGTGGTGGCGAGGTTCTTGCCCTCACGCAGACGGTAGCTCACGTTCGCGATTACGCGGTGGGGAGATACGAAGGCGCTGTTGCCGAGCTGCTGGTTCATGGAACCGTTCACGGAATAGTTGCCGCCGTTGAACACGGAGGAAACCTGGTCGCCGTAGCCTTCCTGGATGCTCTTGGACTGTGCATAGGTATATGCGCCCATGATGCTGAGACCGTTTGCGAAATCCTTGGAGAGCTGGGCGGTGAGGCTGGCGTAGTGTCCGTTCACGTCGATGTTGCTCAGATAGTAAGGGTTGATGTTGCTGTTGCGGGAGTTCTTCACGCCCTCGTTGGTGTACTTCTTGCGTGCCTGGGGCTCGCCGGGAAGCGTGACCTCGCTCTCGACGTAACCAAGCTTGGTTGTACCTACGGTGACAAGGTCCTTGTTGTAGAGGCCTTCGATGGTACCCTTGATGCCATAAGGCAGGCGGAAATCGACGGCAAGGGAGCTCTTCCAGGTGGTAGGCATCTGGAGCTTCTTGTCGATGATCGTAGCGCCGGTAGGGGCATAAAGGTCGCCGGCGGTGAAGGTGCCGCCATAGAGGTCCGTGAGGATATCGTTCAGATTCTTGTGGAATCCGGGTGCGGTCACCGTCGTTTCAGAAGATTTCTTGATATACTGGGCCTGGAGGTTGTTGGAGTTTCCTGCCACGGAGACGATCCACACGAACGGAATGCGTCCGGTGTAGATGCCGCTGCCGCCGCGGACCACCATCTTCCTGTCGCTGAACACATCCCAGTTGAAGCCGATACGGGGGCTTATGTTAGGACGTGAGATAGGCATGTCGGCAGTGGAAGTGCCGGCCATGGTCGGGCTTGCCGCAGTCTTCTCAAGATACTCCTTGTTCTCGTTGTCGGCGATGTCCGGATAGATGGGAAGTTCGAAACGCAGGCCGCCGTAGAGCTTGAAGTTGTCGGCAAGCTGGATTTCGTCCTGAGCATACCATGAAAGCTGATGGTAGTCGAAGGAAGGATATACCTGCTGGAGGTCGTCACGGTTGGAATGGGTCACGCCGAAGGCTGCGGGAGCACCTGCGGCCTTGAATTCATCCCAGCTGTTATACACGTAGTATCCGAGACCGCCCTGCATGTAACCGTTCTTGGTGCGGTCGAATTCGTACTGCATACCGAGGGTCCAGTTGTGGATGCCCTTGCGGATGGAAACCTCGTCGGTGGCCACGATGGTGTGGACGTCACGAAGGTTGCCGTAAGTGAAAGGATCGGGACCGAAGGAAGTCAGGACGGCGTTGTTGGTAGTGGTTGCTCCCGTATTAGGATCGGTGACCACATAAGGCTCAAGTATATCGACGCTGGGGAAGTTGCCGCCGACGAAGGAACGGGGCTCGTTCTGGTGGGACCAGGTGACACGCAGGAGGTTGTCGGTGTTGTCGCTCAGACGGCTGACGAGCTCGGCAGCGACTGAAGTGAAGTTCTGCTCCTGGAAGTAGCGGTTGGACTCGAAGTACTGGGCGTAAGCGGAAGTACGGCCGAAAGTATTCCTGTCATATCCGACGGTACCGATGGGGTTGACGGAGTTGGACGGGTTGTTCGAGTTCATCGTATGGGTGTGGCTGAAACGGACGTTCAGTTTGTTGGCGTCGTTGATGTTCCAGTCGATGCGGGCCATGACCTTCCAGTCGGGAGTCTCGAGGGAATAACCCTGATAACGGCCGGGATCATATCCGTAAGTATCTTTCAGGTAAGTCTTTACTTCCTCCATGAAAGCAGTGGAAGGACGCACGGTGTTGCCGCGGTTCTCATAAGTCCAGCCGTCGGTGGTGTGGCCGGTGCCTTCACCTGTCACAAGGCTCGAACCGGGGACCTTGTCCCAGGTGTACTCGCCGTTGATGAAGAAGAAGAGTTTGTTCTTGATGATGGGACCGCCCACGGTTGCTCCGAGGGTATGGTCGAGGAAGTTGGTCTTGTTCAGATCCGATCCGTCAACCTTGTAGCCACGGACTTTCTCGCTGGTGTAGTAGTCATACACGGAAGCGTGGAAGTCATTGGTACCCCTCTTGGTTACGGCGTTGATGGCGCCGCCGGTGAAACCGGACATACGGACATCGAAAGGAGTGATGTTCACGCTCATCTGCTCGAGAGCGTCAAGGGAGATAGGGGAACCGCCTGCAGGCAGGTTGGAACCGATACCGAAAGCATTGTTGAATGCGGCACCGTCAACGGTGACATAGGAGGAACGGTAGTTGCCGCCGCCTATCGCAAGGCCGTTGGAAGTGGTGGAAGCCTGAGGAGTGAGTTTCATCACGTCGTTCATGCTGCGGCTGACCGTAGGGAGGGTGGACATCGTCCTCTGGCTCACTGCGGTACCGGCGCCGGAACGGTCGGCTGCAAGGCCGATGTTCACGCCGTCCGCGACGAATACGGCGGCCTCAAGGCCGATCGCCTGCTCTTCGAGGGCTGCGTTGACGGTGACGACCTCACCCAGGGTGGCATATACGCCGTTGATCTCCACCTTGCGGTAACCGAGCATGTCGATGACCACGGTGTAGGGACCGCCAGGGGTGACGGAATTGATACGGTAAGCTCCTTTCGCATCGGTAACCGTATAATAGTTGGCTCCGGAAGGAGTATAGGTCGCCACGACCGGCACTCCGGCAACTGCACCTGCCTTGTCAGTGATACGTCCTGCAATGGAGGATGTCGTCACCTGGGCGATGGCGGCCACGCCCGCGAACATTGTTATGACCGCGAGCAAAAACAATGAGATTGTTTTTTTCATAAAGGGTTTGTTAAGATTTGATATGCAAATTTACGAAATCCTTCAATTATTTCAATAGCTGCGGAAGATTTCGAAAAATTTTAGAAGCCGTCTTGATATTTTGCCTATTGTAATAATTATAGTATCTTGCATAGATTTTCAATACTTAAGACTATGGAAAAGAAACGATATACACCGGCCGAAGCGTATTTATTCGAAGTAAATGCCGGCTCCGAGGTGTTGTATATCAGCACCGGGAAACCGGTTGAAGAGGAATTCCTCGGAGAACTGTAAACGCGTAATGAAATGAAAAAGTCTTTGCATATCCTGGCATCAGCAGCCGCAGTGGCGGTGCTGTTTGCAGCCTCCTGCGCCAAAGAGCAGCAGTCGCCTGACAAGAACCGTCCTTCAGCCGGCATCCCCATAACCGTCAGGGCCGCCCTGCCCGCACCTTCGGAGGATGCTGAAACGCGTCTTTCCATGGACCCCTCGGTATCGAACAAATTTGCCTGGGACGGAGGTGAGAACATGTACGTGCTTGCAGGAAAAATAACTGACGGCACGCTCGTGCAGAAGGTCTTTTCTCTTACCGGCGGGACCGGAGAAGACGGGCTCGGGGAATTCACCGGAGCGATGGATTTCGGAACCACCGGCCTGACCGTTAGCGATATATTGGGTGTGGTAATAAGCGAAAGCAAGCCCAAACTTGAAAATCCCAGCGGGACCACCATACGCATCACCCTCCCGCGCCTTCAGAAGTTCACGCAGAAAAAAGGCGGTGTACTGGACGGGGCACATGCGGGAGCGTACTCGCTTATAAGCTCCGGCAACATCACCGAAGACGGTGACGGGTATGCCATCGACGGCATAGTCCTGAGCTATGCCAAGCCCGTCCTCTGCCTCAACATTTACGATTCATCCGGCACCCTTGACGGCTGGAAACTCAAATCCGTGCAGCTGGTGGCCAATTATATAAACGGTGACACCTATGTAAACGCGGCCACTGGCGCCGTCACCGGAGCCAAGAGCAACAACTACAAGACCGCCACGGTCTCCGACCAGCCCCTCATACCTTCGGACAAGGAAGACGGCGTGAAGGTGTTCTTCGCATTCGGCGCCCCCGCTTCCCAGAAACTATCTTACGCCAACATAACCCTCACCAACGGCACGGAAGACCTCTCGATACAGAAGATCATAGGTTCCGGTTCCGGCCTTACCATGACATTTGCCGCAGGAAAGGTATATTCCGCCGGGTTCGACCTGGGCAACATCTACGAACCCCTCGAATACTCCACCGACGGAGGCACCACCTGGGGCTCAGCGCTCCCGACTGAAGAATTCGGAGCCCTTGCCGTAAGGAGGAACTCGGACGCTTCGACAGCATATCCCCTGGCGCCGTGCGTGCTTGCCAAGATCAAAGCCTGCATCGACTCCTACGCCGCAGACGACGGTGCCGTGCTCGACCTCAGCCGGATCACATATTCCGGCACAACCTTCCCTGCGATATTCGGAAATACCACCCCCGACTCGGAGGAGCCCTGCGGCAGGCTGGCCGGCATCTCGCTGCCAAGCAACATAACGGCCATCCCTGACAGCTGTTTCCGCCACTGCGTATCCCTCAAGGAAATCAACATCGCCGACGGTGCCGCAATCTCAGTCGGGGAAGAGGCTTTCTACGGCTGCACCAGCCTCGAATCGGTCGATTTTGCAAAGGTAAAGTCCATCGGGGCATTCGCTTTCGGAAACGTTCCGCTGAATGAGGTGAACATGAGTGCATCCCCCGCGGGGACCACGGTGGCCGGCTATGCCTTCGTCAGCGAAGACAAGAGCGCCAATACGACCATCCGGAGGGTGACCGTGAGCAAGAACGTGTCAATGGAGAGTTACGCCTTCTTCCGCCTGCACGGGCTGCAGTACCTCTATCTTGACTCCCCGGGCGCATCGCACGCCTTCGCCTGGCAGACTACGGCCTATGTCACGACGGGGTATTCCCACCTCACCGACCTTACGGTGGTGATGGGCCCCAACGTAAGCGTAACCGATGCATGCTTCTGGTGTAATGCCAACGTCAGCCGCGTCGTCCTGGAAGACGGAGCCACCGGCCTCGATGCAAATACCTTCGGCATCTGCCGTTACCTCAAGGAGATTGAAAGCCTCGCTACCGAGGCCGCCCCGACCATAGTCACCACCACTTTCCGCTACTATTCAGGCACAAACGCCGCAAGGAGCACCGGGAATCTGGTCTCTGACAAGAAACTTATCGTACCTTCCGGCAAGGAGGGCCTCTATGCTTCCGGAGTGTGGAAGACCACGGTTCAGGATAATTTAGGCTATGTCCTCCAAACCGTTACCCCGGTCAGCGACACGGAGGCCGCAGCGCAGAAGGAAGCCCTCATGGCCATCTGGAACGCGACCGGCGGGGCAGAGTGGAAGAACAATACCGGCTGGGGCGGAGACGGAGCCATAGGCACATGGGCAGGAGTCACCACCGATGCTACAGGATTGGTCACATCGCTTGACCTGTCATCCAATGAACTTGCCGGAGAACTCCCCGACGTGTTCGACAAACTGCCCGGCCTTACTACCCTGAGGCTGAACAACAACGCACTCACGGGGCAGCTGCCGCAGAGCCTCCGTAACCTGTCGGCCGCCGGGTTCAAGGCCTACCTGCGCTACAACAACTTTGAAACCACCACATTCAAGGTCCCCAACGACAGGATTGAAACAGTCGCCGAGGCCTTCCAGGTATATCCTTCCAGCAACCCCGATTTCCGCTTCCATGTGGACAGCGAGGTGGACGGCACCGGGGAAATCCATCCCGACTGTTCCGCCGTGCTGTACATGGCCGCGACAGAGGGTGCCGGAGTCGATTTCTACATCATCGGGGAAGGCTATGACGCCGAAGAGAATACGGTAGGAGGCACTGTGGATTATTGGTACAAGGTGGCTGCCGATGCGTTCTTCGACATCGAGCCGATGGGTAAACTGAAGAAATACTTCAACGTGTGGTTCATCTACGCCCACTCTCCCCAGAAAGGCATAAGCATGTACACGTCGAAGATCAATTCCAAGTTCGGCTACTGCCTCAACCAGGGTGCGTCCGAGACTTTAAGAATAATGCCGGTAAACTTCATCAGCGCCGCCCTCGGAAGGACTGCCCAGACCCCCAGCGCCACACAGGTCTGCATCAACTCCACCCATAACGCCATAGGCGGAGGCATCTGCTGGACCACCGCCACGGGTTACAGTTTCGGCTGCTGCCAGACCCGCCCGACAGCCTTCCGCGGCCTCGTAAAACATGAGACCGGCGGACACGGACAAGGCCGCCTGGTGGACGAGTACACCGGCAGCCGCACCAACCTGTCGGCATACCTGTACAAGATCAATCCTTCTCCAAACACGGACATCGAGTCAGACCCCACGAAGGTGAAATGGGCGCAGTTCATCGCCGATCCGCGTTACGAAAACGAGGACCTGGGAGTTTACGAAGGCGGATGCGGCTTCAAGACAGGCGTTTACAGGCCTTCGGCCACCAGCATGATGTATGCCTCCGGGCAGCGTACAAATATGTACAACGCACCTTCGCGCGCCGCCATCTATCAGAGGGTGATGAGCAGGGCCTTCCCGGGCACATTCACCTGGGATTATGAGGAGTTCGTAAAGTTTGACCTGGGCCTGGAATAAGCTGACATTGACAATGAACAACTATCTATTTACCTCGGAGTCCGTCTCCGAAGGGCATCCTGACAAGGTTGCCGACCAGATATCTGATGCCATACTGGATGAATTCCTGAGGCAGGACGAACGTGCCAAGGTGGCCTGCGAGACGTTCTGCACGACAGGACTGACCGTAGTCGGAGGAGAAGTACGCTCCGACGATGCCTATGTGGACGTGCAGGCTGTTGTCCGCAGGGTCATAACCGGAATCGGCTATGACAGGGGCGAATACCTCTTCGACGGCAATTCCTGCGGCGTGCTGTCTGCCATCCATGAGCAGAGCGGCGATATCGGCCGCGGCGTGGAACGCGACACCCCCGAGCAGCAGGGCGCCGGAGACCAGGGCATGATGTTCGGATACGCCTGCAGGGAGACTCCGGAGCTGATGCCTCTTCCCTTGTCATTGGCACACAAGACCTTGCGCCTGCTTTCGGACATCCGCCGGGCCGGAAAGGAAATGACCTGGCTGAGGCCTGACGCTAAGAGCCAGTTCACGATAGAATATGACGGCGACACCCGCAAGCCCCTGAGGGTCCACACCATAGTGATTTCCACCCAGCACGACGAATTCGCCCCCGCAGGAAGCGGCTATGCAAGCTATGCGGAAGCCGTGGCCACCATAGGCCAGGATGCAGCGGACGCCCTGATGCATGATGAAATCGAAAAGGATATACGCGGCATACTCCTGCCGGCTCTCATATCTTCGCTGCCCGCCGACGAGGCTGCGCTGTTCGACAGCAACCTCAAGCTTCTTGTCAACCCCACGGGAAAATTCGTCATAGGAGGCCCTGCCGGCGATACCGGGCTTACAGGCCGCAAAATCATAGTGGACACCTACGGCGGGCGCGGCGCCCACGGAGGCGGTGCATTCTCCGGCAAGGACCCTTCCAAGGTGGACCGCTCCGGGGCCTATGCGGCCAGGTACATAGCCAAGAATCTCGTCGCCGCCGGCGTAGCTGACGAGGCGCTTGTACAGATTTCCTACGCCATCGGGGTCGCCGAGCCGGTCAGCATATACGTAAATACCTACGGCACTGCCGCTTCAGGGCTGTCAGACAGTGAGATTGCAGCCCGCGTCGGCAAGCTGTTCGACCTGCGTCCCGCCGCGATAATCAAACGCTTCGGCCTTAACAATCCCATTTACGAGCCCACGGCCACATACGGCCATTTCGGCAAAGAGCCGTATGTCAAACCCGTTACCATGCGGCGCGGCGGCCATGAGGTGACAAGGGATGTGCAGTTTTTCGGCTGGGAAAAGACGGACTCGGCTGCGGTCTTGCGTGAAGCTTTCGGCCTGTAGGACCCGGCAGCTGTCCCGAGAAGTTGTTTTGAAATGTCGGAAAAGAATATACCCGCGGCTCTCCCTGAAGCAGAAACAATTGACCTCAAGGCAATTGCCGCCGATCTTGAGACGGGAGTCACGGATCTCGTATGCGTCGTAGGTCCCACCGCCTCGGGCAAGACAAGGTATGCCGTACAACTGGCAAGGAATCTGGGCAGACTGACCGGCCGCTCCTGCGAAATCCTTTCAGCCGACTCCAGGCAGGTTTACAGGGGAATGGACATAGGCACCGGCAAGGACCTCGGGGAATACGGGGAAATACCATATCACCTTATTGACATAGCCCCGGCCGGCAGCCGCTACAGCGTTTATGACTATCAGAGGGATTTCGAAGCGGCGTACAAAAACGTCACTGAGCGCGGCTGCCTGCCGATTCTGTGCGGAGGCTCCGGCCTGTATGTCGAAGCTGCAACGGCAGGATACCGTTTCCCTGAAGTACCGCCCGATGAAGCTCTGAGAGCTACGCTTGAACAAGAGGACATAGACTCCCTCCGGGCCCGGCTCGAAGCATACGGGCCGGTTGCGAATCCCGAGACGCTCGCTCAGAAACGCCGGATAATCAGGGCGATAGAAGTTGCTCAGTATGCTTCTTCACACGATCTTCCCACCACCGGATATATGCCCAAGAAACCGTATTTCATCGGCACTCTGGTATCCAGGGAAGAGCGTATAGCCAGGATAGACCGCAGGCTTGACGAAAGGCTCCGGGGCGGACTGCCCCAGGAAGTCAAAAGCCTGCTCGACAGCGGGATACGTTCCGCCGACCTGATGTATTACGGGCTTGAATACAAGTTTGTCACACAATATGTCCTTGGCATATTGGACTACGGTCAGATGCGCACACTCCTGTCCAATGCGATCCACCAGTTTGCCAAGCGGCAGATGACCTGGTTCCGCGGCATGGAAAAGGACGGGGTGAGAATCCATTGGGTCCGCCCGTAGCGTATAACGTCCGGAATTATACTATCTTTGCAGGCCGGAATCTTATTTATGGCCAAAAAACAGCAGCATAAGGGAGTCTTGATCTCAAACCGAAGGGCGTCTTTCGATTATATCTTTCTCGAGACGTTCACGGCCGGCATCGTCCTCGTCGGCACCGAAATCAAATCCATCCGCGCCGGCAAAGCCTCCCTGGCAGATGCCTACTGCTATTTTGACGACCGCGGCCAGCTGTACGTAAAAGGCATGAACATCGCCCAGTATTTCTGGGGGTCATGGGGCCAGCACGAACCGGCAAGGGACCGCAAGCTGCTGCTCAACCGCCGGGAGCTCAAGCACCTGCGGCAGGAGGTCAAGCTTAAGGGCAACACCATAGTCGCCGTAAGGATGTTCATATCCGAAGGCGGATATGCCAAACTGGTCATCGCCCTGGCCAAAGGCAAGAAAGAGTATGACAAGCGCCAGGCCATCAAGGAAAAAGACCTGCGCCGCGAACTCGAGAGGGGCTGACCTTATTCAGTAACCGCCCTTACAGTCAGTCCCAGGAACCTGTCACAGCGGTTGCCGCTCCTGCCCGAGGAAGTGAAGGTCGTATAATATGACTTGCTTTTATCCAGCGTGCACAGGCCGGAAGACCAATAGCGGCCGGAAGTGCCGGCTTCTTCCAGAGACGAATCCTTCTTATAGCCGGCTGCGGGAAGGAAAATCCAGTTGTCGGTATAGCCTTCCACCGTGCCGCTGACCTTGTATCCGTCCACGCCATCTACAGTCGTCCACTGCCAGTCGCATTCGCTCCGCAGCTTGGACCATTCCGCGTCCGTAGGCATCCGCCATGAGCCTCCCATCCTGACGGCAGCGACATCGCAGCCGGAGGTAAGGGTATTGATATTCTCAGTCATAGTATAGGAAGGCTTGTCATATACGGATTTCACATCTGTCTCGCCCCAGGCGAAATAATCTCCATATTCTTCCGGCCCTGAAGCTCCGACATTGTAAGAAGCCCACTTAACCGACAGTCCGAGGTCAACCGCCGCCAGCGTGGCCTTTACGGTCACATCGCACGAGGCAGTCAGCTCTCCGTCGGTGGTCGTAACGGTCACGGTGGCCTTCCCGTAGGCAATGCCCGTCAGAGTGCCTTCCTGATCCACGGTGACTACACCTTCATCACTGCTGGACCATGACATGGACTTGTCGGCTGCATTGGCGGGAAGTACAGTGGCGACAAGAGCCTGGCTGGCGCCTTTCTCAAGAGTCACCTGCGTCTTGTCCAAAGAGACGGACTCGACGGCGACCGGAGCCGATTTGCCGCAGCCTGCCAAAGTCAGTACCGCCATAGTCATTGCGGCAATAAAACGCTTTGTATCAATCATATCCATATAATTAGAAGAGTTGTCAATGAACCGGGATGGTGGTGGAACGGGGTGTTTCCACGGAACGCCAATATGCCGCATCAAAGCCTTCCGGACTGCGGAAAGGTTCCGGGGAGCAGCCGGGCACCCCGGACAAGGATACAGGCTCCTGCGGCATCCGGAAGGCCAGATAGTTTATTTTGAGGCCCTGGGCCAGAAACATCTTCTCATAATGCGTCTGTACGGAAGTGACAGCCGAGGCCATCTCGTCGCCTGAAAGACCGGCAAGGCCGTCTCCGTAAAGGTCAGTTGTGCAGGCAAGCAATTCCAGGCCGTTCTGCCGGACTGCGGCAAGTGTATATTCATATAGGAAACGGCTGTCTGTCTTGAGACGGACGATCCCGCCGGGCACCATTATCCTGCGATACCTTTCCAGGAAGGATGGTGATGTAAGCCTGCCACCCTCCTTCTTGAGCTGGGGATCTGAAAATGTAAGCCAGATGGACTGGACCTCGCCGGGACCGAAAAACGCTTCTATAAACTCAATCCTGGTACGCAGGAACGCGGCATTGGATATGGACTGCTCGGTGACTGTCTTGGCTCCGCGCCAAAGACGCGCCCCCTTGATATCCACCCCGATGAAATTGCAACCGGGCATGAGCCGGGCAAGCGCAACAGTATATTCACCCTTTCCGCATCCAAGTTCCAGTACGACGGGATTGCCGCTGTGGAACATATCGCTGCCCCAGCGCCCTGCAAGCGGATGCTTCTTCAGATGCAGGCCGCCACCGGGGGCTTTCACGACCACCTGGGCCGATGCGGGCTGGACAAGGCACCGGAATGTCTCGTTCTCGGCAAATTTCCTGAGCTTATCGTGACCCATACTTTATACCCACTCCGAGAATATCAGCCGCTCCGCCCGTATCCGGCTTAACATGAAGGGTCCAGATTCCTTTCGTACGGGGCACAATCCCGGTGCGGTACGGCGCATACAGATGCTTTTCGAAATCCGACCTGCCGCGGAGCATCTCCGTGCCCATCCAAACCTTTTCGGAAAACAGCAGTGAATCCGGAGAGACCCATTCCATATCCAGGGGGACACCTTTCAATGCCGCAAAGGACTGGTCGTCACACCCAAGGCTGAGAAGCAGATAAATATCTGAAACAGAGGTACTGTCACTCATGTCCAGGGTGAAAGACCACCTCCCTGAGCCATCCGGTTCGCTGGCAAAGAACTCCATCGATGAAGGCTTGCAGCAGAGCATCAGCACTCCTGCAGACAAAACGGCGATGAAGGACCTTACATTCATCAGTTCCTGCGTCTTGAGCGGCGGTTGCCGCGACGTCTGCCGGATTTGCCGGCATCAAAGCGGGTGATGCTGTCATCCCCTACTGAAGTCACGAACTCAGGAGCTGAAGGAGACACGTCGGGTTTGAGCGTTTCCGGCCTGATTCCCTCGCGGTTCATTCTCTGGACTTCCATGACCTCCTCTGCACTAAGCGGATAAATATTGGCAAGGGAGCTCTTGTCATAAGAGAAGTACATGGTTTCCTGCAGGATATCCGTCTTGACAAGCCACGCCAGGCCGTCCTCGAATTCGAGCGGACCGTTAACCTTGGGAAGACGCGACTGGGCATCCATATATGCCGCGACTTCGTAATTGAGGCAGCACTTGAGCTTTCCGCACTGCCCGGCCAGTTTCTGCGGATTGAGCGACAGGTCCTGGCTGCGGGCGGCCGATGTGGATATGGACCGGAAATCCGTGAGGTAATTGGTGCAGCACAGTTCCCTGCCGCAGATACCGAGACCGCCTATGAGGCCGGCTTCCTGCCGTGCACCTATCTGCTTCATTTCTATACGGATACGGAATTCCTCGGCAAAGACTTTTATCAGCTGGCGGAAATCAACGCGGCCGTCGGCGATATAATAGAATATCGCCTTGGTGCCGTCGCCCTGGAATTCAACATCTCCGATCTTCATTTCGAGGCCCAGTTCCACGGCAATCCTGCGGGCACGGATCATCGTCTCTTGTTCCCGCGCAATGGCTTCCTGCCATTTGGCGATGTCGGCCGGACGCGCCTTACGGTAAATCTTTCTCAGCGGAGCTTCCGGAGAAGGCGCCACATGCTTGCAGTTCATCTGGCGGGAAGCGGTGACTCCGGCAAGCGAGACTATGCCGAGGTCGCAGCCTGTCTGAGCCTCGACCACGACAAATTCACCGACACTCAGGGACTGCCCGGAATCGTTGACATAGAAGCCCTTGCGGGTATTTTTGAACCTTACTTCAAAGACATTGGAACTCTCGTCCTGCTGTACTCCGGAGTATATGTCATAATCTTCAAGCTTGCAACACCCCTGCCGGTATGAACAGACAGGCTCTTCCTGTGAGCCTCCCGAAACCCGGCAGCCGCGGTTGCAGTCATATCTTATATTCTCGTTCATAAAATACAAAGGTAGGTAACTTTTCTCACTTGGCACCGCCTGCCGTGAACAACCGACACACCAGGTCGGCGAAAAGCGTTTTCTGCCCCACGTTGCGTTCAATCAGCATATCGGCATTGGAAAATGCATCCAGTGCCCGTCTGGGGAAGGTCCGAGGCAGCTTCTTGGCAACGGAAGACAGGTATCCGGCTTCCTGCGGCATGGCGCCGCTGAGGGAGTCCAGTCCCTGTTGCAGGAAAAACAACTTCCGCATGGTGCCTCCTGCAAAGGTGCAGAAGGCTCTCTGGCGTTCACGTGAATCCATGGATGCAAGAGTTTCCCCGGCATCCAGCGCAGCCATAAGGTCACGGGCACAGATGGCATCCAGCAAACCCGTAAGCATCTGACGCATAGCCGACAGCGCGCTGTCTTCAGATGCGGTGCGGAGAGCCTCGCCCACACTTCCGCCGGCAAAATCAGCCACGGCGGCGGCAGAAGCGGAATCCATTCCCTTCAGCCGGCAGAGCGCATCGGCCACTGTTTCCTTCGGCACCGGAGGAATCCTTATCCTGAGACAGCGGGAGGCGACGGTCTGCAGCACATCCTCGGGATGATGCGTTATGAGTATGAAAACCGTGCGGTCCTGCGGTTCCTCGATTGACTTCAGCAGCATGTTGGCCGTCTGGCGGTTCATTTTCTCGGGAAGATACACCACGATGGCCCTGTATCCGCTCCCATAAGGTGCAAGTGAGAGTTTCTTGAGAATCGCCTTGCCTTCAGTCACTCCTATCTGGGCAGCCTTCTTCTCAAGCCCGAGAGCGGCTGAAAGCTCCGATTCCACAAAATACGGATTCTCCTTGACAAGGGCCTTCCAATACTCTGTGAAGAGTTCCGACTGCATGTCCTTGGCCTCGCCGGAGACCTTGCCTCCTGAAGCCACGGGGAAAACGAATTTCACGTCCGGGCTCACAAGATGCGAATGCTGGCTGCATGACAGGCACTCTCCGCAGGAATCCTCCCCGGAACGCCCGCCGCAATCCAGATACTGCAGGAACGCCAGTACAAGCGCCAGGGCGCCTCCGCCGTCATTTTCGTGAAGAAGCATGGCTCCGGGGACGCGGCCGGTATCGGCCATTCCGCGAAGGGCGGACTTGACCGCAGGGTCGGCATATACTTCCGAGAATTTCATCTCTTCCGGCCCTCCATAAAGGCTGCAATATCCGCAAGTGCCTGCCTGTCTTCACTTTCAGGCAAAATGGAAATGGCTTCCACCGCCCTTGTTATATTGGCATGTATATGCTCTTCGGCATAGATATCGCCTCCGTTGGCGTGCACGAAATCAATCACCGAATCCTTAAGCTGCGTGTCCTTGTACGCTCCCGACAGCATTGTGCGGACTCGGGTCTGTTCTTCGGGGGAAACCTTGCGGAAAGCACCGAGCAGCGGGAGAGTCACCTTCCCTTCAGCGATATCCTGTCCCATGGGCTTCCCGGTCTGCTGCCTGGACGCGAAATCCAGCAGATCGTCCTTTATCTGAAAGGCATAGCCCAGATAAAGGGCATATTTTCCGAGTGCATCCGTCACTTCCTCCGAAGCTCCGGACACTATTGCGGCGGAAGATACTGCCGCATGGAAAAGCGAAGCCGTCTTGCAATGGATTATGCGGTAATATGCCTTTTCATCCATATTGCCGGACGATGCCATCTGCATCTGAAGCAGCTCTCCCTCGGCAAGTTCCTGGAGCGTGGCGGAGAAAATCCGCACCACCCGCTCCGAATAGCGGCTCAGGTCCAGGATCAAGCCTATGGCCTTCACCAGCCAGTAGTCCCCAAGGAGCACCGACGCTTTCCCGCTGAGAAGGGACATTACAGTAGGGGCGCCCCGCCGGACGGTCCCGCCATCCACCACGTCATCGTGCAGGAGCGTGGCATTGTGCATAAGCTCCGAGGCCGCAGCCACGCGTATGGCATCTTCGCTGCAGAGGCCGCAGCAGCATCGTGCCGCCAGGAGCGCCATAAGCGGCCTTACCATTTTTCCGGGACGGGAGAGTATGCTCCGGTCCGCCTCATCCAGGAGGGGAATCCCGCTGGAAAGCGCCTTGTCTATCAGGGAGGATACCTCCCCGAGAGCGTCACTCATCCGGCCGCTGATCTCCGAGTAAGTCATAGCAGAGAGCCCAGTTCTTCTACGGATGAAACGAAATGGACCAGGGCGCAGTCCTGCGCTGACGTCATCCCTGTGGCCGCATAGTGGCCGAGCAGGGCCCGAAGTGGCTCGTAGAAACCGTCCACATTGAGGGCGATAATCTTGCCGGGATACTGTCCAAGCTTTGCAAGGACGTGGGTTTCAATAAGTTCGTCCAAGGTCCCTATGCCTCCCGGAAGGGCTATTGCGGCGGACGTACCGCGGCGCATCTCCTCCTTCCGGTCAGCCATCGTGTCGGTGAAGACAGTCTCCGTAAGGGAGCCGAAGACAAACTGCTTCATGAAACGGGGAATGACGCCCCTGTGGGGCACGCCTGCGGCAAGTGCCTCGCTTGAAACCGAACCCATATTGCCGCGGAAAGAGCCTCCCGACACTATGGACCAGCCTTTCTCTCCGAGCATACGCACAACATCCCTTGCCACCCTGTCGTAAAGCGGATCAGGATGATCGAGGGAGGAACAATATATTACAGCCGATTTTCCCACAATTACAATCCCCCCGGCCGCTTGTTACAGGAAGATGGAAAGCGATACCACGATTCCGTTGAAATTCCGGTTCCCGGAGAAAGCATCCTTGACGGTAGTGGCAATGTCGTTCGCCTTGGGGGCTTCCTCGCCGTTATAGAGCTGTCCGAAATTCCAGAAATACTTGGCACTCAGCTGGAAACGCCAGAATTCAAGGCCACCGCCCACGCCAAGGCCGTACTCTAGGCGCTGCAGGGTGGAATCGGCGAATTCCTTTATGCTTTCCTTGGTCCCGTTGAACCTGACCGACTCATTTTCCGTATTCAGGCCGTAACCTATGAAAGGCTCCGCGAAAACATACGGACGGAAGGCAAGCAGGTCCGGTCCCCACTGTATCTGGACGGGGACTTCTATGTATCCGACCTTGGTGTCCAGGCTCTTGATATCGTCGCCAATCGGAGACTCGAGCATACTGCCGAGCGTAGCACCCTTGACGGAGTAGGTGATTGCAGGCTGGATTGCAAATCCTGCAGCTACGGGAATCTGAGCGAAAACGCCTGCGTGATACTGACTTACGGACTTGACGTCAAAATCCGAGGCCTTCGCCGCAGATGAATTCAGCCCGCCGGTTATACCGAATCTGACGCTGCCGCTCATCTGGGCAGCAGCATTCTGTCCGCACACTGCAGCGGAGGCAAGCAGCATACAGACGGCCAACAGTTTGATTTTCATATAGCCAAGTTAAATTAGAGCGTCGAGTTTCTCCGCAATCAGCTCCTTGGGGACCACTCCCACCGTGCGGTCAACGACCTTGCCGTCCTTGAAGAAAAGCAAGGTGGGAATATTGCGGATACCATATTTTACGGCAATTTCCTCGCAGTCGTCAACATTGCATTTGACAACTACCGCCTTCCCGGCATATTCCTCTTCGATATCATCGACGGTCGGACCGAGGACACGGCAGGGGCCGCACCATGTAGCCCAGAAATCAACCACAACGGGAAGTTCGGAGGCAAGGATGCCGTCGAAAGTCGCATTTGTCGCTATTGTAGCCATAATCTGATAATAATTTACAACTTGCAATATACGAATTTCCCGGCTATATTCAAAACGGCTGTCAGACCACCTGGGACGCCTCCCAGACAAAAGCCCTCAGGCCAAGGTCGGGCGAGGCTTCATCTGCCGCACGCAGGGAGCTTACGATGGCTTCGGCCCTGTCGTCCGGAACGACGGAAAGGATAGCGTGGTTCATCACCGGCCAGGCGTGGTTGCCATAATGAGGCTCGCCGTCCATGCTTCCGCGCCCGGCTATCTCGTTCCATTTAGTGAAACCGCGCTGGCCCTCTCTCAGGAGAATCTGCTCGACCTCGTCGTTGTATGCCTGATTGAATGCTATGAAGATTGCTTTCATACTGGTTGTAATTCAGTTATTTACGCATTGGCCGCAGCCTTTGCCGCCTTCCGCTGCAGACGGCGGTGGTTATACTCGGAAATCGCGCAGTAAAGGGTAGGTATGATAACCAGGGTTATCAGCGTGGAGAAGGAAAGTCCCCATGCCACCGTGATACCGAGCGGCTGCCACAGTTCCGAACCTTCACCGAGGCCGATGGCCATGGGCACCATGCCGAGGACTGTGGTGAGAGTCGTCATGAGGATAGGCCTCAGACGGCTCTTTGCCGCCACGACGGACGCCTGGCGCACGTCCATTCCCCTCTCCTGGCAAAGTATCGTATAGTCTATCAGGACGATACCGTTCTTCACCACAATGCCCAGCAATATGATGAGGCCCACCATGGACATCACCCCAAGCGCCGCACCATGCGTCATCAGGCCGAGGAACACGCCCACGAAGGCGAACGGCACCGAGAACATTATGACGAACGGACCGAGGAACGATTCGAACTGAGATGCCATCACCATATACACGAGCAGGATGATAAGCGCCATCAGGAGTATAAGGTCGGAGAACATGTCCTGCTGGTTCTCGTAGTCACCGGTTATCTCGTAGGTGATTCCGGCCGGGAACGGATAACTGCGCAACGCTGCGTCTGCAGCCTCCACGGCCTCGCTGAGCGCCCTGCCGTTGGCCACGATTCCGGTAAGGGAAATGTACCTTTCGCGGTTCTTGCGCTGGATTGTAGGAGGAACCTTGCTTTCGACCACCCCGCCGAGCTCCTTCAACCTGACGCCCTGGCCCATGGGATTATAGACCACGATGTTCTCTATATCCTCGATGCTGCGGCGGAACTCCGGGGCATAACGGACGCGGATATCGTATTCGTCACCGTTCTCGCGGAAATACGATGCTACAGTCCCGCCCATCGCGGCACTGAAAGCAGCGGCCGCCGTGGTCGAGGTCAGGCCGTTGCGAGCCAGTTTCTCACGGTCAAAATCCACCTGATATTCAGGAGTATATTGGTCCCTGCCGATATTTATCTGGGCGAATGCGGGATTCTTTTCCAACTCGGCCTTTATGCCCTTCGCACAGGCTTCGGTCTCCTCGAAATCATAACCGTAGATCTCCAGGTTGATGCTCGAGGCACCTCCCATGCTCATTCCGCCTTCCGTAACGGTGGATTTGCGGATCTCGGGGAACTGGGTCAGGTCCTCCCTGATGATATCGGCCAGCTGGGCGGAAGTGCGGCTTCGGGTCTCCGGACTGCCGATATTGATATTCATCGATATGACATGGGTGCCGTTGTTCTGCATGCTGGCGAAAGCGTTGTCGCTGTCCGCCTGGCCGAAACGGTAGCTGAACACCTTTATCTCCGGGATATCCCCGCGAATCTTGTCATATATCCTCGCCGCCACGTCACCCGTAATCTCCTGCGCGGTACCGACAGGAAGCTCAAGCGAAAGGGTGATCCTGTCCTGGTCGGCATGAGGGAAGAACTCGGTCTTCATCCTGGGGATATATATCATCAGCACTCCCACGAAGATGGCAAGGGCCGCAAGCAGGACGGACACCTTGTGCTGCATGCACAGGCCGATGAAGCGGGAGTATCCGGAATCGACCTTGTCGAAGAACTTGTGGATGGGATCGAATATGATATGGTACAGCCTGCCGCTCTTGTTGTCGTTGTCGAGCATCTGGGAGCACATCATCGGCACCAGGGTAAGGGCCGCCGTGGTGGACACTATCATGATTATGCTCACTATCCAGCCGAGCTGCTTGAACATTATCCCGGCCATTCCCGTAACCATCGTAAGGGGCAGGAACACGCACAGCATCGTAAGGGTGGAGGCTATGACGGATATACCGACCTCAGCCGTCCCGTGGACCGCAGCCTCCTTGGGCTTTTCGCCCCTTTCCAGATGCGAGGTTACGTTCTCAAGGACCACTATGGCATCGTCCACCACCATTCCTATGGCAATCGACAAGGCTGACATCGATATGATATTCAGCGTATTGCCCGTCGCCAGCAGATACATCATCGAAGCCAGCAGGGCGATAGGTATGCTGAGCACCACGATGACGGTACCCTTCCATCTTCCGAGGAAGAAGAATACGACTAGCATGACCACGATGAACGTGATGGTTATGGTCTCCTTAAGGGAATTTATAGTGCCGATGATGTTCGTGGAACTGTCCATCACGGTGGATATCTTCACGTCAGAAGGCAGTTTCTTCTGGATTTCCTTCATGGCCTTCCTGACGTCCCGGATGACAGCCACGGTGTTGTGCCCGGACTGCTTCTGGACTATTATCTGGGCCCCGCGCACGCCGTTGGTGAAGGATTCCTGGGAGCGCTCTTCGAGTCCGTCGTTTATACGGGCCACGTCGCGCAGGTAGATTACGCTGCCTGCGGATGAACCGACCACTATGTCGAGAAGTTCGGAAGGGTCGGAAAACTCCTTCTTCACACGGAGCGTATAGGTCTCGGAACCGATATCAATGTTACCGCTCGGGATATTCCGGTTCTCGGCGGCGATGATCTGGGCTATCGTGGATATGCTGAGGTGATACGCCTCGAGTTTCACCGGGTCGCAATAAACCTGTATTTCCCGTTTTGGCGCACCGGCTATGGATACCGTACCCACGCCGGACACCCTGGCAAGCGGGGTCGCCACATAGTCGTCAAGTATCTTGTCCAGCGCAGGGACGCTCTGGTCGGCGGTCGCGGCCATGATCAGGATAGGCATGTCGTCCGCACTGAACTTGAATATCATGGGGTTGGACGCTCCGTCCGGCAGTGTGGAATTGACCATGTCCAGCTTGTCCCTGACGTCGTTGGTGGCCGCCTCTATGTCTATCCCGTACTCGAATTCGAGCATGAGGAAGGCCAGGTTCTCCCTTGATGACGATGTAAGGTTCTTAAGGTCGCTGACGCCGTTGAGGGCATTTTCAAGAGTCTTGGTAAGGTTGTTTTCCACATCCTCGGCGCTTGCTCCCGGATAGGCTGACATCACCATTATGACATTGGACTCCACGTCCGGGAAGAAGTCGATGGGAAGCCTCGTGAGCGAGAACACGCCCATTATGGCGAGGGCAAGGAAGATAAGGAAGGTTGTGACCGGCTTGTTTACGGCCGAACGGTAAATGCTCATAACCCGGTCCTCCTACCTGCCAAGAACCCGGACCTTGTCGCCGTCACGCAGGCCGCTTCCGCCTTTCGTAACGACCTCGTCTCCCTCTGCGATACCGTCAAGTATCTCATATTCAGAGCCATTGTGGCGGCCGACGGACACCGGCACCATCTTGACGGTATCACCTTCGCCGAGCACGAACACATATTTCTGTCCGGTACCCTCCTGCTTTATGACAGCCTGGTCGGGAAGGACTATGCTGTGGTTGGTTCCGAAGGTTACCGTAGCCCTGGCATACATGCCCGGACGAAGGGCCCTGTCCGAATTCTGGACTGTCACTTCGGCGTTGAATGTGTGAGTGGCGGCATTCACGGTAGGATGGAGCTTGCTTATGTTGCCCCTGAACTCCCTGCCGGGAATGGCATCGACGGTAATCTTCACGACATCGCCCCTCTTGACCGAAGTGTACTCGCTCTCGGAAATACCGACGAGGAGCTTTACGGGAACGACCTGCTGCACAGTAAACAGGGGCATGGACATCGAGAAAAGGTCACCGGTATCGAAATTGCGGGCTGTCACGTAACCGGTTATGGGAGAACGGAGTATGGTATTCTCAAGCAGATTGTCATATGTGCTCTTGCGAAGTTTGTATGCCATTTCCAGCTGCTCGAAATCCGACTGGGCGACTCCTCCTTCCTGGTAAAGGGCGCGCACTCGGGCCAGTTCCGTGCTGTCGTTCTGGAGCTGAAGCCTGGTCTGGTCCAGCTGAAGCCTGTCCATCTGGGCGAGAATCTGTCCTTTCACCACGTAATCGCCCACATCGGCGTTTATCTTGCGGATACGGCCGCCGGTCTGGGGAGCGATGTTGTTCACTGCATAGGCCTGCACCGTCGTGGCATAGGAACTCTCCTGCGGGACGTCCTTCTTTGAGGCGGACATCACCTCCACGCTGCGCACCTGCTCCCGGGGCGCGACGGGCTCCGAAACTGTGTCAGAACCGTTACCGGCAGGTTTTCCGCCGCCGCAGGACACTGTCGCAACCACTGCGGCAGTCATCAACAAATATCTGTATATCAAGCTTTTCATACTGTTGTTTTAATTTTCTGTTCCTATTGTCTTTTCAAGATTGGCCTTGGCTACAAGGAAATTGTAAACCGCCTGTGAAGAGGCGAGCTGCGCCTGGGTGAGGGCCAGGCGGGCATCCCCGAGCTCGGTAATCGTGCTTTTGCCTACGTTGTAGGATTTTTCGGAAATATCATAGGCCTTGCGGGCGAGCCCCACGGTCTCCTGAGCCGTGGACCAGCTCTTCACATTGGTTTCCATGGTGGTGAGGTACTGCCTTATGGCTATCCTCAGCTGGCGCTCCACGTTTACCCGCTGCAGGTCGAGTTCCGCCTGCTGGACTTTCGCCGCCTTCACGTCGTGAAGCCTCTTTCCGCCCGAGAAGATGGGAATCGACAGGGAAAGGCCCACGTAGGAATACGGAGTCCACTTGTACTCCTCGAACTTGAAGTCGTTGGTCATCGCATTCATGCTGTAGGAAAATGCGAGGCTGAGGCTGGGCAGATAGGCGTATTTCTGCATCCTGACGCTTGCGGCAAGCTGGTCCGCCTGAATGGCGAGCTGCCGGATGTTGGTGTTGCCGTCCAGCGAAGCCGCCTCGACAGACGGATCGACGGCCATCTGGGAAGAATAGTCCCCAAGGCTGCCGGCCACGTCGATATCCATGTCCAGATCCACTCCCATGACTGCCTTCAGCTGCCAGAGGGCCAGCATGACCGAACTTTCGGCATTATAGACATTCGGGATGGAATTGGCTACATTCACCTTTGCCCTGGTGTATTCCAGTTCGGAGGCTTTGTTCACCTTGTAGCGCTTCTCGGTCTGCGAGAAATTCTCGACAGCATTCTCATAAACCTCCTTATATACGTCGAACGCCTCCCTGGCAAGCAGCACTCCATAGTATGCCTGCTTTACCTGGGTCACCATGTCCAGCCTGGACGACCTGGCCTGCTCCACGGCAAGCTCCACATTCTTCCCCGATATTGCAAGGCTCTGCCAGAGCTGGGCATTGATAATCGGCATGGAGGCTGAAACACCTATGTTGTAAGTATTTAAACGGCCCACCGCGATACCGTCTGAAGCCGAGGACGTCCCGGTATCCGTCGAAGGCGCAAGAGCGGAAGAAATATCGGTGCCCGTATTGGCGGCCAACAGGCCGAGAGACTTATATATAGGCTCCATTATGCCGATGAACATGGACGACATCCCTCCGCCGTCCTCTTCATCGTCGCCGCCCATGTACATAACCTGCTTCTTGATGGTCCTCTGATAGGTACCGTTCCCGTTGATCTGGGGCAGCAGCGATGCATAAGCGCCTTTCCGGGCATACTCGGAACGCCTGATTTCCATATCAGCCACCTTGACGGCGACGTTTTCACTCAAGGCGATCTCCAGAGCCTGCTCGAGGGTAAGGCGTGTCTGGGCATATCCGGGCATTGCCGAAAGGATGCCGCACACCGCTAAAACCGCCCCTGAGAGTATTCTGTTGAACATTTTCTAATATATAAACCAAAGGCGTGGAGATTATCAAATATTATGCCAGATTATAGACTAATTTCTCTTCCTGTAGTCCGGCCTGACAGCCCGCGCCGGCGTCTTCTTCCTGCAGGCATAGACAATGAAGCAGACTCCCACCAGAACGAGGGGGATACTGAGAAGCTGCCCCATGTCCAGCGCCATGGATTTTTCGAATTCCACCTGAGGCTCCTTTATGAACTCTATCAGGAAACGGAATCCGAAGCACAGGATGAAAAAGAGCCCTGCGAATACACCGCGGTAGAGTTTGTCGAGTTTATATTTATACAGTGCCAGCAAGGAAAGCCCGAAGGTCAGATATCCCAGCGCCTCATAAATCTGGGTAGGATGCTTCGGCAGCGTCTCCCCGTTACGCAGGAAGACAAAGCCCCACGGAAGGTTTGTGACATCACCGTAAATTTCTGAATTCATGAGGTTTCCGAGTCTTATCATGGCACCTGCGATAAGGGCCAGGATGCCGATCCTGTCACCGGTCCAGAGCCAGTCGATGCCGTTTGCCGGGCCGTATCTGTGTCCATACCACAGCACAGCCACGACTATGCCGATCACTCCGCCATGACTGGCAAGACCGCCTTTCCAGGGCATGAATATCTCCTTGAACCCTTCCCAGCTGCCAAGATAATAATCCGGCTGATAGAAGAGACAGTGTCCCAGGCGCGCCCCGATTATCGTGGCGATGAGCATGGAATACAGAAGCGGGTCAAGCAGCTGTTCGCTCACACCTTCCCTGCGGAAGAACCACCGCATGATGAAATAGCCGATGATGAACCCGCCGACAAACAGCAGGGAATACCACCTCAAGCCGAAGGAGCCGATCCGGATAATTTCCGGATTGACGTTCCAGTTCACTATAAGTTCCTGCATCATAATATATTATCTTTCAAGCCGGACATAGATACTGAGCGGCAGCACCTTCCCGAGGCTGTCTCTCAGCGCAAGTTCACCGCTGGTAAGCCTGTATGAGCTGTCCGAGGCGCCGGCAAGGGAGAAAGCCTCCCTTACAAGAGTCTCGCCCAGAGCCGCCGAATACCCGTTTGAATAGAGGTTCAGCACCATGAAACTGCCTTTCGGGGCCAATATCGCGGATACTGATTTCAGCAGGCCGAAAAGACATTCGTCCAGCTTCCATTTCTCGCCGTCGGGGCCGTGGCCATAAGCCGGAGGATCCAGGATGACGCCTTGATATACATTGCCCCTGCGGGCCTCGCGCGCAGCGAACTTCATGGCATCCTCGACAACCCACCGTATGCCGTCAAGACCGCTGTTTTCCATATTCCCACGCGCCCACGTAACTACCTGGCGCACAGCGTCCAGATGCGTAACGTCCGCGCCGGCGGCCTTGGCGGCGAGGGATGCGGCGCCGGTATATGCAAACAGGTTCAGGACCTTCGGAGCGGCCGAACCAGAAAGTTTTGCAGCCGAGACCAGCCCGCATGTGCGGGAATGGATGAAATCCCAGTTGGGAGCCTGCTCCGGGAACACACCTACATGCTTGAAGGCGGTGAGACCCAGCCGCAGGTCGATGTCCCTGCCGGAACAGCCATAGCGGATATGCCACTGGTCGTCAGACTTGCGAAGCCTCTCCCACGTGCCGCTGTCCTCCTTGCCAGCCTTGCCGAATCCCGCCCCGGGAGCGAACCTGGTGTGTGCCCTGCGGAGCCATTCCGCCTCGGTCAGTCCTTTGCTCCACAGCGCCTTTGGTTCAGGCCTTATGAGCACATACTTGCCGAAACGCTCCAGCTTCTCGCCTGCGCCCGAGTCAATCAGCTCATAATCCTGCCAGGATGTATCCGGAAACAGTACCATTTTATTCCAATATCGCAGCTACGCCGGGAAGAGTCTTACCTTCGATTGCCTCCAGCATGGCACCGCCGCCGGTGGATACATAGCTCACCTTGTCGGCATATCCCATCCGGGTGACTGCCGCCACGGAATCGCCTCCACCCACGAGGGTATATGCCCCCGCAGCCGTGGCCTCGGCCAGGTCTTCAGCTATCTGAAGCGTACCGTTTGCAAAATTGGGCAGCTCGAAAACTCCCACGGGGCCGTTCCATAGGATGGTCTTCGAGGCGAGGATTATCTTTTTCCAGTTTTCGAGTGTCGCCGGGGCTGCGTCCATGCCTTCCCATCCGTCGGGGATGTCATTGGTGGGGACAATCTGCCTGGGAGTGTCGTTGTCGAAAGCCTGTCCGGCCACAGTCTGGACTGAGAGAGAGACATTTACGCCCTTCTCCTCGGCAGTCCTGAGGATTTCGAGGGCATCAGGGATGAGCTCGTCCTCATGGAGGGAGCAGCCTATCTTCCCGCCTTTGGCCTTGATGAAGGTATAGCCCATTCCGCCGCCGATTATCAGGTTGTCCACCTTGCCCACGAGATTCTTCAGCACGGCAAGCTTTGATGACACCTTGGAGCCTCCGATTATGGCGGTAAACGGCCTGCGGGCGTTCTTCAGGACGTTGTCTATGGCCTTGGTCTCGCCTTCCATAAGGTAGCCGAACATCTTGTCATCAGGAAAATAAGACGCGATCAGGGCGGTTGACGCATGGGCCCTGTGCGCAGTTCCGAAAGCGTCGTTCACATAACAGTCGGCATAGGAAGCCAGTTTCCTTACGAACTCTTTCTGGCTTTCCTTCACCACCTTCTTGGCGGCAGCCTTTTCCTCGTCGGTGGCATCCTCCGCAAGTCCGCGGGGTTTACCCTCTTCCTCGGCATAGAAACGGAGGTTTTCAAGCATCAGGACCTCCCCGCTGCGGAGCGCAGAAGCCTTGTCTGTGGCCGCCATACAGTCGTCCGCGAACTGTACGGGCACTCCGAGGCACTCGGACACCCGGCCGAGTATATGGCTCAAAGAGAACTTGGGGTCCGCCTTTTTGGGCCTGCCCAGATGGGACATTATGATTACCGCACCGCCGCCGGAGAGTATCTTCTTCAGCGTGGGGACGGCACGGCGTATGCGCGTGTCGTCGGTAATATTGAAATTTTCGTCGAGAGGTACGTTGAAGTCCACCCTCACAATCGCCTTCTTGCCACTGAAATCGTAGCTGTCGATAAACTGTTGCATAGTATAACTGTTTGAAATAAATCCTTTTGTTTCCTGCAGGGCCTTGCCGGCCTTCTGAAGCACCGGGCATTCCGCCAGTCTCAACGGCCGGCCGCCTCCTGGCCGGATCCTGCCGCAGGAGCGCCCCCGGAGCCCTCGGCGGCCTCCGAATAGTCCAGCATGGCATAGACTGCATTCATAAGCGAGTCTGAATACTCCTTCTCACCTGCCTTGTCCAGGACGTCCGCCAGATAGAAGAGGCAGTTGCGGCAGAGTTCAAAGTCGTTCTTGGCATAGTCTATATACCCCGCATAGAACTTTATGGTCTTCAGCAGTTCCTGCCCGTAGGCGTCTGCAATCTTCAAGGCCTTGTCCTTGGCTCCGGCATCGAAATAGGCCTCCACGATGCCGATGACGGTGATATCGTTGGCCTGGAACCCGATGGGAATCGTCTCGAGTGGATACTGCCGGGAAGGCACACATTCCATGCACTTGTCAAGCACCTCCTCCGCACGGGCCTTGTCTCCCTGCGAGAGCAGCTTCTGTGCGGCAGTAAGGAACAGTTCCCGCTGGGAGTTCACGCCAAGGAAAGTATAGAGATTCTGATAATCGACGAAGTAATCTTCCCTCTTGAGGGCTTCCCAAGTATATTTGCCGTCAATCTTGTCCAACAGGTCATCCAGGTCCACAAGGCCCGGGTCGGTGCTCTTTATGGTGTTCCTTATGGGCACGAGACGGGCACTGAACCCTTCGTACATGAGATAATCCCTGAGGCCGATGTTGATATCCCCGCCACGGCCGAGCATGCTGATGGGCCTGTCCCACTGGTAGCCGTCGAGCAGGTCAAGCATGAACAGTTCCGGTTTCGAAATGAAGTCCTTGTCCTCGGGGATGGAAACCACTATCTGGTCGGGAATCATGTCGGCATATTTCTCGGGAAGTATGCCGTATTTTATGACATTCTCCTTATTGACGGGAATGCTGAATTTCCTGGAGACAATGTAATCGACAGAGGCGCCGCTTTCCATACGCAGCTTCGCCAGAGGATGGCGGAATATGCGCATCACTTCCGACAGGGGGACGACCTGGCCGCGGGTGTCGTATATCCGGACGAAATCGTTGGTGCCGTAGAGATACTGCTCCTGCGGAATCTTGAGGTCGAGCGGCCTGGAACTGTTGATGGCATAACGCATCTGTCCTATGTACCAGTCAGTCCCGAGCAGCGATGTGTTGCACACCCTCACGTCCGGCCTTATGTCCTCTACCTCCTGGGCATACCAGAGAGGGAAGGTGTCATTGTCCCCGTGAGTTATGAGTATGGCATCTTTACCGGTGGAATTCAGATAGTTACGCGCCATTTCAACCGCAGTGCGGCGGTTAGAGCGGTCGTGGTCGTCCCAGTTCTGAGCCGCCATGAGCGCGGGAACGCCGAGACAGAGGACGGCAACAAGGGCCGATGTGACCGCGGAGCCTTTCCTGCCTGACAGACGGCTGCAGAGGGCGGTGACACCCAGTCCTATCCATATCGAGAATGCATAGAAGGAGCCTGCATAGGCATAGTCCCTTTCCCTTACCTGGAGCGGTGGCTGGTTGAGATACACCACTATCGCTATGCCGGTCATGAAGAACAGCAGGAAGGTTATCCAGCTGCCCCGGCGGTCACGGTCGAACTGGAAGAACAGCCCCAGGATGCCGAGCAGCAGCGGAAGCAGGTAGTAATGGTTCTTGCCTTTGTTGCCGGCAAGCGTGGAAGGGGCTTCCGACTGGTCTCCGAGGCGGATATTGTCTATCAGCGGGATGCCGCATTCCCAGTTGCCGTAGAAAATGTCCCCGGGAGTGGGGCTGTGAATCTCGTTCTGACGTCCGGCAAAGTTCCACATGAAATACCTCAGATACATCCAGCCAACCTGATAATCAAGGAAATAATACAGGTTGGTGGAGAAAGTGGGCTTCCGGTGACGGGCTCCGGGCACAAGGCGGCCCTTGCCGTTCATATATGTCTCGTAGATATTGACGAAACGCTCGTCACCGTTACTCCACATGCGGGGGAAGAGCATCTTTCCCGAGGCTGAATAGCTGGCCTCTACCGGGCCGGCAGCCTTGATGTACTTCCCTTTCAGGAGCGTCCAGTAGCTGGTGGGCTTGAGGTCGTCATACGGAGCGTCGAAATACTGGCCGTAAAGCAGTGGAGTGCTGCCATACTGCTCCCTGGACAGATAGCGGCACAGGGCATAGGCGTTGTCGGGCTGGTTCTCGTTGGTAGGCGGCATTACCCTGGAGCGTATTATCACGATGGAGAACAGCGAGAATCCTATCACGATGGTGGTGAAACACAGAAGCACAGTGGTCTGGAACACCTTTCCCTTCTTATAAAGGGCATTGAGGCCGGCAAAGCACCCCGCCAGGAGGGCCGCCATGAAGAAGGCCGCGCCGCTGTTGACAGGGAGTCCCAGGCCGTTGACGAACAGACGGTCGGTATGGGCGGCAAGTTTCGGAATCCAGGGAATCAGCACGAACAGCAGGACAGCCAGGATAACCACGGACACAAGGCCTATCTTAAGGTATTCGGCCGGTGTATATGGCCTGTCCTCCCTCTTCCTGTAATAATAAAGGAACACCAGTGCCGGTATGGTCAGCAGGTTGAGCAGATGCACGCCAATGGAAAGGCCCATCAGGAAAGAGATGAACACGATCCAGCGGCCGGAATGGGGTTCGTCAGCCTGTTCGTACCACTTGGTCATGGCCCAGAACACCATCGCAGTAAACAGCGAGGACATGGCATACACCTCGCCCTCCACGGCGGAGAACCAGAAAGTGTCTGAGAAACAGTAGGCAAGGGAACCCACTGCACCGGCCCCTATTATCGAGACCATCTGCGATACGGTCCATCCTCCGTCTCCTTTTTTCACGAGGCGCTTGGCCAGGAATACTATGGTCAGATAGAGGAAAAGGATGGTGAGGGCGGAACACACGGCGCTCATCACATTGACTGCAACGGCGGCTTTCTCACCTGAGAAAGGAAGGGTGAAAATCCTTGCAATCAACTGAAACACAGGGTTCCCCGGAGGATGGCCCACTTCCAGTTTGTACGACGATGCTATGAATTCGCCGCAGTCCCAGAACGAGGCGGACGGCTCAATCGTCTTAAGGTATGTGAAAGCCGATATCAGCAGGACTGCTGCAGCGGTAATCCGGCTGTACCGGTTGAAAATCTTGTCACCTGTCATATGTTATCCGCAGGAATTTATCCTGTAAACTACAAATATAAGAAGCAGTTTTGAAATTCTTTGTAAATTTGGTTCCGCGCAATTCAGATATTTCTTCAGGAAGATGGACAACGACTGGAAAAAACGGCTGGGAATGGTTTATTCGACCAATCCCGACTTCAAATTCGAAACAGAGGAAGCTCCTGTGGAGGAGACTCTCCCTCCCTCCAGGCAGCGACTTGTCGTAAGGCTCGACCGCAGCGGGCGCGGCGGCAAGACCGTCACCCTCGTGCAGGGTTTTTCCGGTCCGGAGGAAGCACTTGCCGACCTTGCCAGGGACCTGAAGAAACGGTGCGGAACGGGAGGCAGTGCAAAAGACGGGGAGATTGTGATGCAGGGAGACCTCCGGCAGAAGCTTACCGACATCCTTAACCAATTGGGATACAATGCCAAACGCGGTAACTGACACTTTATCCACATTACAGGCCGGACAGGCTTTCATCTCCGGATCGCTGGACCTTCCCACCGTCGGAGCGGAAGGCCGGGACGTTGCGCCCCTGCTTTGGAACGACGTGACCGTGAACGGAATCCTCGTCACCATATCCGCTGTCCTTCTACTCCTGATGATGCGGCAGCTGGTGAGCATTTTTCCGGAACTTCTGCGCGGAGTGTTCAGCAACCGGGCGGCAGTGACTTTCGAGAACAGCATGCGAAACTTAAGGGACCGCAACACCGTCGCATGGATGATGGTCCTGCCTTTCTGCCTGCTGCTTTCCCGGTATTCAGTCTATGCTCCCGCTTACATTTCCCATGCCGGAAGAAGCGTACAGGTACTGCTTGTAATCTGCACCGTGGCGGGATATGCGGCAATCAGGGCTGCCTTGTGTTCACTTATTCCGATCAAGGGCCAGGCACGCTCGGTTTCAGGAGCCGCCAACCGGTCGCTTTACAATTTTTTCATCCTGTTCATGGTGACAGGCCTGGCCGAGGCCGCCATCCTATATATCTTCGGCGCCAACGACCTGACTGTGAGGAAGTTCATTATCGCCACAATGATACTGACATTCTTTCTTTTCTGCTGGCGCAAGACTTCCCTTCTTCTGGAGAATTGTTCTCATCTTGCAGCTTTTTTGTACCTTTGCACGCTTGAATTGTTTCCAGCCGCCCTGCCTGTTGTGGCGGCCCTGGTATTTTGACGCGCAAAGAAATGGCCAAGAGCAAGAAAAAGAGAATATTGATTTCGCAGGCAGAGCCTGTCAACAAGTCTGCATATGAGGTCCTCGGCTCCAGATTCGGAGCAGAAGTGACATTCCGCCCGTTCTTCAAGGCAGAGCCCCTCACCTCGCGGGAATTCCGCGCCCAGCGCATCAACATTTCCGAATACACCGCAGTCGTTTTCACTTCACGCAATGCCATAGACGCATTCTTCAGCCTTTGCGAACAGCTCAGGGTGACAGTCCCTGATACCATGAAATACTTCTGCAGCAGCGAGGCCGTGGCCATGTACCTCCAGAAATACATAGTCCTGCGCCGCAGGAAAGTGTTTTTCGGGAACGGGAAGACCGACAGCATCGTCGGACAGATAGGCCAGAAGCACTGCGGCGAGAAGTTCCTCATCGCCACATCCGGCGCCAGCAACAACGACTCCCTTTCCGAAGCCTTTGCCGACGCCGGGCTGTCGTTCACTACTGCCGTTTTCTTGAAACCCGTGTCACAGGACCTCAGGGATATCAATCCTTCCGACTACGACCTGATGGTTTTCTATAATCCCGCCGACATAAGGTCCCTCAAGGAGAACTTCCCAGACTTCAACCCCGACGGAATCCGCTTCATGACCTACGGCAAGCACATCGTACAGGCCATGGAAGAAGCCGGGCTGCCCATTGCGGTCAAGGCCCCCACCCCGGAAGCGCCCTCGGTCGCCAAGGCCCTGGAACTGTACCTCCAGGACAATCCCTGACAAAACCATCCCGATGGCCACCGAGACCGACAACCTTAGCCAGCCTCTGCAGATGAAGTTTCCAAAGAAGGAGCGACTCTGCGGCAAAGTCTCCGTGGAAAAGGTATTCTCATCCGGAAAGAAGGCCAGGACAGGCCTGCTGAAATGCCATTACCTTCCTTCAGGGCTGGACTATTCCAGGATACTGGTTTCCGTTCCGAAGAAACTCCACAAGAGAGCCGTGGTACGCAATCTTCTCAAACGCAGGATTCGCCAGGCATGGCGTCTCGGGAAGGCCGGCGCCCCCTCAGGACTTGACATAGCCATAGTCTATACTTCGGCGGAAGTGGCTCCTTACAGTACAATAGAAGCTGAGATACGGGAACTTACAGGGAAACTGGCATGAACGGCATCCTTAAGAAGGCCCTCAATGCGCCTTTCGTGGCGCTGATAAAGTTCTACAGGATATGCATTTCGCAATATCTGCCCGACTCCTGCCGATTCACTCCGACCTGCTCGGAATACGCCCTCGAAGCCTTCGAAAAATACGGGCCGCTGAAAGGCTTGTGGCTGACTGTAAGGCGTTTGCTCCGGTGCCATCCCTTCGGAGGCAGCGGTTATGATCCCGTCCCTTGACTATCAGCGGATTATTTTTTATCTTCGCAAGGACACCAAACTACACCAAACCATAGTTATGAGAACTTTCCTGAAACTGCTCCTGCCGCTCGTGTTGCTGTCGGCTGTTCCGCAGGCTGCCGGCGCGAAGGAGAAACCCCTCCGTTTCGCATCAGACCCTGATGCCAAACTCATGAAATTCAAGGCTAAAGTCGTCAAGACAGACGAGACCTACACTGTCCGCACCAAAGGCGAAGTGTCCGGCTTTTCGTTTTCAGGCGACTGGGACATGCGCGGCTACTCCAAATTGCGTTTCAAGGTAAAAAACCTGGACGGGGATGCCATGCTGCACCTCTATGTGCACATCCAGGACGAGCCCAAGAAGGTCGGAAAGCCCAGGGCATATTTCAAGAAAGGCACTTTCTCCTGCTACCGCACCCTTGAGCCGGGCGAATCCAGGGAAGTCACCATAGACCTTCCGGCAGAACTCCCACATCCCGAGATAGCCGCAAAGTTCAAGAGGATGAAACGCAGCCCCTACGACTATGGCACCAGGACCAACGGCTACAATGTCGATTGGAGTTCAATCCACAGGGTGAAATTCCTGTTCTATGCCGGTTCCAGCGGACACAGGTTCGAGATATCTGACGTGGAAGCCGTTCCCGGCAAGAGATCCCTGCCGAAGAACGCCCCGTGGCTGACAATGGACGAGGGCAGGTTGTTCCCTTTCATCGACAGATACGGCCAGTTCAAGCATGAGGAATGGAAGGGCAAGATCCACTCCGACGCCGACCTCGAAAAGGCAAGGAAGGCCGAGGAGACCGACCTCGCGGCAAACCCGGGTCCCGACGGGCTGGACAAGTTCGGAGGTTGGGCCGACGGACCGAAATACGAGGCCACCGGGCATTTCCGCGTGGAAAAGATTGACGGCAAATGGTGGCTCATAGACCCGGAAGGCCGCCTGTTCTGGTCGCATGGCGTGGTAAGGGTAAGCCCGTCATCCGCCATCACCCCCCTTGACGGAAGGCTGGACTATTTCGAATGGCTTCCCGAGGAGAATTCCGACTACGGCAAGTTCTACTACACGCACGATGCCCTCCTGAAACCCTATTACACAGCCCGCAAGATCAAGAGGACTTACGACTTTTCATCGTCCAACCTGTACCGCAAATACGGAAAGGACTATCTTTCAATATATTCCGACCTGGCCCACAGAAGGCTTCGCAGCTGGGGCCTCAACACCATTGCAAACTCCTCCGATATCGACATCTGCAAGATGGACAGGACTCCATACATCGACAGGATCGAAATCAACGAGTCTCCCGTGTTGGAAGGCGCCAAGGGAGGGTGGTGGAATGTTCGCGATCCCTTCGACCCTGGATTCGAGCAGGAAATCCGCCGCAAGCTCGAAGGCGTGAAAGAGCGCCTGGACGATCCATGGTGCATAGGCTATTTCGTGGACAACGAGATGAAATGGCACAATGACAAGTATCTGGCCCAGTGCACCGTGAAGGCCTCGTCAAAAGGATACGCCAAGAAGGAGATGATAAAGTTCTTCCAGGAGAAATATACTGACATCCAGGCCCTTAACAAGGTATGGGGGACTTCTTTCCCCGACTGGGAGGCCTTGCTTGAGAACAGGAATGCGGCACCCAAGGCGGCCGACAGTGATATGAAGGAGTTCAACGAGCACATCCTTCGCGGCTATTTCGGCACCATAAGGCGGATATTCAAGGAAATCGCCCCGCAGAAACTGTATATGGGCTGCCGTTTCGCCGGCTCCAACAAACAGGTGATAAGTATCGGCGCGGAGTATTGCGACATAATGAGCTGGAACACCTACCGCACCGACCTCAGGAACTGGCTGGACGATATCCGCAGCTGGTTCGACAAACCCGTAATGATAGGTGAATTCCACTTCGGCGCCCTTGACAGGGGCAAATTCCACCCCTCACTCATCGGAATGGAAAATCAGGAGCAGCGCGGCCGGGCATATTACAATTACGTCAAGTCGGCCCTCGAGCACGACCTGGTCGTCGGCACGCACTGGCATCAGTTCGCGGACCAGGCCACAACCGGCCGCTTCGACGGCGAGAACCTGCAGGTGGGCATGACCGACATGTGTGATACACCTTATTATGAGACAATCGCGAAAATCCGCGAGATAGGATACAAGATGTACAAGGTGCGCTCCGGCAAATAGACGGCCGGGCATAAGAAGCTGTTTTGAAATGGTTGCCGCATTTAATTATTAGGGTGTTAAGTTAGTATTTTCAATTTTGGTCATGATTTCAGCAGGCTTGTCTCAATACACGGGCCCGTTTGGCGGCAAGATTTCCGGGAAGGTTCTCCCTCTCCCAAAGCTTGACGTCCACTATCCGGTTGCGTTCCAAGGCGGCCTTGAAGTCAACATCTTCAGCCCCTTGAAGTGTGCTGAGGCGAGTTTCCAGCGGCATGACAAGGATGAAGCCCGTGACGCCGTACATCCGGTTGGGGGACTTCCGCTCCTTGAAGCCACCGAACAAGGACTCTATGATATCGGAAGACACATTGTGCCCATCTTCGTCGCTGCTGAGCAGGGTCGTCTCCCGGGTGAAGTAACCGGTCATCATGCAACCGAGCCTCGTGAGCCTCTCTCCACGCCCCATGAGTTGCCGGTTGATGACCGTGATGCATTCCATCGCAGTCCTTCTGGAAAGACCGGCATCTTTGCAGAGCGCGAGCACCTCACGGAAGCAGGACATAACCTCGCTGAGTTCCTCGACCAACGCCCCGTGTTGCCAGACAAAGGAGTACATGCCCCTTTCTTTGGGCGTGAGCTTATGTCCGGCCTCAATCATATCCTTGGCCCATTTGGCCCAGTCGAAGACGTTCATCCAGCGGGCAAGCGCCCGCATATTGTTGGGCATCAAGTAATCCACATCGGTAAGAGCGTAGTGCCTGGCGTTACCAATGGCCTTGGTGAGAGAGATGAACTCCTCGTCCGTTCCGTATATGGCCTTCAGATAGGTCCCGAAGGTGTGACTGATATCCCTGTGCCCCCTGATTCCCGCCTCGTCGAGACCCTTCACGAGGTTGCGACCGTTGTCCGTCACGGCATAGGCCGGAGTGCATCCCGCTTCGGCCGACACACGGGCCACGGCATCCTTGACGTCCCCGCTCTTGTGGGAGGAAGCCACATGGATGTCGGCCACTTCCACGTCGGAGCGGGACAGCGGCCTGCCGGGATGTTCTGCCGGAACCTTCAGGGTAAGCAGGATCTTGTGCTCGGCAATGGTAATGCTCTCGTCCATGATGATGGCGTAGGCTTGTTTGGCCGTCAGGCCTTTGCAGCGATGCCGGTACACATCAAGGCCCACCTTCAGCACCCAGTCCCGCACACTGACGTGAGAGACTTCGGCAAGCCCCAAGGATGGGAACACGAAGTTCATCACCTCCACGCTCCGTGCCACGGAGCGGAAGCTGCATCCCGCATATGTGTACAACAACGCCGCCATCTTGATTATTTCCTCCGTGTGCCGGTATCCTCCGACATGACTGACGCAATCACTTCCGCCGCCCGGATTTCCATCCCCGCGTCCACAAGTTTTTTTTTGATATCATCCATGCTCATGTCCATGACTTCTTCCTTCCTGGACTTTTGTTCCGCAGCGAGGGCCGCATTCCGCTCAGCCTTACGTCTGGAGTCTTTCTCCTTCATCCGTTTGACCTGCCGCTTGAGGTTATGGTTCTCGTTGCGCAAACGTTCCAACTCTGCCTGGGCCTTAGCCAGCTTTTCGTCTTGATTTTTCATCGCTATAGGGTGTTTGTATATAGCTGTAAAGTTACGAAAAATCAACGACATACGCAACGGTTAAACAATTAAATATCAATAATTTATCTCAATTTTTATGCAAGTTTTCAGCCGTTACAAAGTACCTCTCTGGACGACCCTTGGAAGGACGTTTTCGATGACCAAAAACACGACATTAACTTAACACCCTATTTAATTATAACGTATTTCCGAGGACAGATTTTCACTCGAAGAAGGAGCATAGCCGTAGCTATGTGACTGATGAGAGGGGAAATATGGACCGGAAAGACGCATAAGGAAAAAGGATAACCATTTCAAAACAGCTTCTAAAAGACTGACGGATGGTTAACCTCGCGGCTGACCATCCGTCCCTCTAACCTAAACTTAACCTATGAAAAAACTATTCGGTTAGTTCTATTGCAAGGACCGTGCCATTACGGCATCGCCGTTATCGTATATCCGTTCACGGCATCGGTGCCATTACCCCAGTTGGCGTGCGCCTTATAGGCATCGACCGACCCTGCGGGAACGTAAAGTATCTTGTCCGTCGCATTCGCACCCGCGGCATTCAGTATGCTGGCGGTGGCTATGGGGGTCTTGACATTCAGATATATGGTCTTGAGCACTTTGGATGCATTGAAAGAATTGGCCGCCATGGATGTTACCGAAGAGGGTATCGTTATCGAGGTGACCCCGCTGAATCCGCCAAGAGCATACGCGCCGATGGTTGTCAGCGACGAAGGCAGTTCCAGGGACTTGAAGCCTGTGGGTTTGTTATAAAGGGCATAGGTTCCCAGAGTAACTACCTTGGGAATGCTTATCGACGTAATGTTGGTGGCTGCTGAAAAAGCATACTGGTTCAAAGTCGTGGCAACGGGCAAATTTATTGTCTTTATCCCGCTGCAGCCCCTGAAGCAACTGCTCCCTACGACAACTATATTGCTGAAATCGATATCCCTGAGAGTCGTGCAGTACCTTAACGCTTCAGTCGCCAGAGTTGTGACATTCGCGGGGAACTTAATCCCGACGAGTTTTTTATTCGCATTGCCAGTAGTGGCATTCCCGAAGACCTTGGGGAAGGTATATGTCTCATACATACACCCCGACAGGTCCAGGCTCATATTATCGCTCTGGGCACGGATGAACGTATCCAGTGCGGTAATGTCGGTGGCAACCAGATTTCCGCGGACCGCAAGTGTGGTAACGTCGGTACCGGTGGGGAAAGTTGTGCTCCAGGTATTCCCGCCGTCGGTGGAATATTCGGTCGTGTCGGGAATGCGGGTCATGTTCGCAAGGTTCAGATATAAAGGATAAATCCTGTTCTTGCTGGAAGTAATCTTCTTGCCGGTACCGTTGAAACTCTTGTAATAGGTCGCCTTGTCGGTCTTGACCGTTATCCCGCTGAGCGTCTTGTCCCCGCCGGCGGCAACATTATGCCAGATTACCGCGGCTGAAGCCCTGGATGTGGGAAGGTCTGCTGCAGTACCCAGGGTAACGTCGGATTCCGTCATAGAGCCGGCAACATAACCCCGGCGGCCCGTATTGCTCGTTTCGTTCCAATATATGCGGGTAACCTGCATGTTATGAAGGTTGGCGGATCCTTCCGCTACCCTGGCACTAATGGAAAGGATCTTCTCGTCGCCGTATCCGGCAACATCACCGTTTCCGTCATCGGCATAAAGGTGATACTCCCAGATGGAACCGCCAAGGCAGAGTTTAAGGCCCGTTATGCCGAGATCCCCGTCATTATAGGTCACTGTCGCATCCGACGTGATGCCGGAATAGAAGGCAAATGTCTCGCCGCTGCTAAACTCACTGGCCGCCTCCTGCTCCTGATGCTGGATGCCGGGGATGTTGATACACATATTGACCGCCCCGGAAATGGAGCACCTGCCGACAAACCAGTCATCCTTGGCGGCCTTTACGACTACAACGCCCTTTATATCCTGGTAAGTGAAAGGATTCTCTTCGCTGTCGGGATTGGAAAAGTCCACTTCTCCCTCGAATATTCCGGTGGTACCGGCCTTGGCAGGAATCACGACATTCTTCCTCCACACGGCGGAATGCTCATCGTCCTGCCACTTGGAGAGCATGATCTGAAGCTGGTCATCATCTTCCCAGCCGAAAGTATCGGAGGACCACTCGTAGCTGAGTTTGGTATTCTCACCGTCAGCTTCCGGTACAATTTTGTCCGCACTTGCGGTAATGTGCACCATCACAGGCGTGACGGGTACTGCGGGCTTGACGGTATCTGTGCCTTCCCTGGTACAGGAAAAAGCAAGGGCTGCAATCGCAGCGAAAGTCAGGATTTTCTTCATGGCTCCGGGATTTAAAGTTCATCTTCCTCCTCCCTGGTCAAGGAGGGCAGGTCTACGTTAACGCTGCAGAAATTCATGTCCGCCGCCAGATGCATCTCATCCGACTGGGGGGTCATGTAAGGAATCTTATTCATATCCATTCGTTGTTTGGTTGCAAAACACATGTGCATAAAAAGCACTATACCTTGCAAATATACCCCCCCCGGGACCAATTTTCCAAATTTTTCTTGCTGAAGCCGCTGAGAAGGTGACGGTACGGAAAAAGGGCGGCCTTCGAGCCGCCCTTAATCATTACGTAAATATCTCTATATGAAGATATAACGCAGCGTAAACAATATCGCAAGCACCCACATTGCCACGGAAATATCCTTGAACCTGCCGGAAATTGCGTGCATCAGGACGTAGGCGATTACACCTATCAGGATACCGTCTGAGATGGAATAGGCAAGCGGCATGAGGATGATGGTAAGGAATGCGGGAATGCTCCTGCAGTAATCTTCCCAGTGGATCACCTTGATGGAATGCATCATCATCACGCCCACGATTATCAGGGCCGGAGCCGTGGCAGCACCGGGGATGGCGAGGAATATGGGAGAGAAGAACAGGGCCACGAGGAAGCAAAGCGCAGTGGAGAAGGCGGTAAGGCCTGTACGTCCGCCGGCACCGACGCCGGATGCGCTCTCAACATAGGTCGTCGTGGTGGAAGTTCCGAAGCAGGCGCCGGCAACGGTTGCGATGGAGTCTGCAAGGAACATCTTGTCAAGTCCTTCGATCTTGTCCTTTTCTCCGAGTTCGGTCCCCTGGCACACTCCGATGAGGGTCCCCATGGTGTCGAACATGTCGATGAAGAGGAAGGTGAACACTACCACCACCATATCCCATGAGAGGATCTGTCCCCACTCGAACTTGCAGAAGATGGGCTCGAGGCTGTCGGGAAGGGCGACCACGCTCTTGGGAAGTGTGGTGATGGCGGCTCCGGTGGCAGGATCCTTTATGACCAGGCCGAGTGCGGCGGTAGCAAGGATGCCGATGAGTATGCCGCCCCTGACCTTCGCCATCACAAGGCCCGCGGTGATTACCAGACCGATAAGGCCGAGGAGGGCCTTGCCCTGGGTCACTTCTCCGAGGCTCACGAGGGTAGCGTCATTATTGACGATGATGCCGGCATTCTGGAGGCCGATGAAAGCGATGAACAGGCCGATACCGGCACCTATTGCCTTCTTGAGGGTTCCGGGGATGGCGTCGAGCAGCCAGCTGCGCACCTTGGTGACCGTGAGCACAATGAAGATGATCCCTTCAATGAGCACGGCGGTGAGGGCGAACTGCCAGGTATAACCCATTCCGAGGCACACCGTGAACACGAAGAAAGCGTTCAGGCCCATGCCGGGAGCCAGTCCGAAAGGCTTCTTGGCATACACTGCCATAACCAGGGTACCTACTATGGCGGCAAGTGCGGTAGCCGTGAAGACTGCGCCGCCGGGCATTCCGGGAAGGGCGCTGAAGATACCGGGATTGACGGCCAGGATGTAGGCCATCGTCAGGAAGGTGGTGATACCCGCGACTATTTCAGTGCGGACATTGTGCTTTTCGGGATCAAACCCGAAAGCCTTTGCAAGGAACGGAGACATATCCTAAAAGCTTAGAATATCCACTTGGTTCCGAGGCAGGGACGCACCTTGAATCCGTCGTAACCGGCAAAGTTCATGCTCAGCTCGACCTCGCCTCCGATATGGAGGTTCTCCACGCCGAAGTGCTGGCCGACGTTGTACCAGAGCTGGGGCTCGGAGATGAATACGAACTTGGCATCTTTGGTGCCGCCTTCCATGAAGTTGATGACATTCTCACCCCAGACATCTGCAAAACCGCTGAAACGCAGGCCCTTGACACCGCAGAGATCCTGCATTCCCCATACGAAGGTGAACTGGACGGGATAGTCGCTGGTAGCACCACCCTGGAAAGTCTTGTAGAGGAGCTTGAAGTTGAAGGTGTTGCTGAAGCTCTCGTTGTGCAGGAAGTAATCGACACCGTAGAGGAAGTTCTGGTTCACTCCGACCAGGCCGTTATACTCAACCTGCAGGCTGAGGGGAGCTAGGGCGGTGTTCTGCCAGAAATTCAGGCAGCGGGCAATCTCCATGTAACTGCCGCTCGGAGACTGGTTGATCTTGTCCGCGTTCTTGTTGTTGTAGTCATAGTCGATGAAGAAGAAGGTGTTGCCCCACTTGTCACCGTAGAAACCTTCGAGCGTGGTGGTCACGTGTCCCCTCTCGAAGTCATAGAGGGTCTGGAGGTTGGTCTGTGCCTTTGCTGCGGGAGCAATGAGGCAGGCTGCGACAAAGACAGCAGGAATAAGTTTTTTAACCATAACGTTAAGATTAAATTGGTTGATTAAACATGGTCAGGAAGGTTGAGAAGCGTGGTAACCTCCACGTTCTCAGGTAGTTTGGCACGGCCGCCAAGGCCTTCGAGCTCGATGATGAAGTTCATGTAGACATCCTTCACCCCGAAACGTCTTACCAGGCGCTCGACTGCGGCCACGGTACCGCCCGTGGCAAGAAGGTCGTCATGGATGAGGACCACGTCGTCGGGGTCGAGGGCATCCTGATGTATCTCGACGGTGTCCTTGCCATATTCCTTGTAATAGGACTCGACGAAGGACGGTGCGGGAAGTTTGCCGGGCTTGCGTGCAAGGACGAAGCCGACCCCCAGCCTGACGGCGAGCGCGGCACCCACGACGAACCCGCGGGATTCCACGCCCACCACCTTGGTGATACCCTTGTCCCTGTACAGTTCATAAGTGCGGTCCACCACCTCGCGCAGCGCTTCCGCATCCTTGAACAGGGTGGTGACATCCCGGAACAATATCCCCTTTACGGGATAATCCGGAATCGAACGGATTTTACTCTCAAGATTTTGCATCGAGACGGTTTACTTCAAAATCGACAGACTTGTCCCCGGTGGGATTTGTTCCGAACTCATAGTCCCTACCGGGCAGGACGGCATTCAGGATGATGCCGACAAGGGCTGCGACGGCAAGGCCGCTGAGGGAGGTGAAGCCTATGTTGAGGGATCCGCTGGCGCTGTAGGAGATGCCGATGGCAAGGACAAGTATGAGAGCCATGACGAGCACATTGCGGGAAGCCTTGAAATCAACCTGATTCTCAACGACATTGCGCACGCCGACCGCGGAAATCATACCGTAGAGCACAAGGGAGACGCCTCCGATGGTGGCTGCGGGCATGGCTCCGATAAGGGCGGAGAACTTGGGGCAGAAACTCAGCAGGATTGCGAAGCAGGCCGCTATGCGGATGACCCTGGGGTCGAACACCTTGGTGAGATTGAGCACGCCGGTATTCTCGCCATAGGTGGTGTTTGCTGGAGCGCCGAACAGGGATGCGAGGGCGGTTGCAAGACCGTCGCCCATGAGCGTACGGTGAAGGCCCGGATTCTCAAGATAATTGATTCCGGTAGTGGAGGAAATGGCGCACATGTCGCCGATATGCTCCATCATCGTGGCAAGTGAGATGGGGATTATGGCAATGATTGCGGCAACGATGAAACTCCAGTCGGGATTGCCGAATACGGAGACGGCGGTGTTGTCCCACTTGACGGGAAGACCGACCCACGCAGCCTCTTTCACAGAGGAGAAATCGCACAGGCCGAAGCAGGCCGCCACGATATACGAACCGAGCACACCCAGCAGGATAGGTATAATCTTCACCATGCCTTTGCCCCAGATATTGCAGACAATGATGATGGCGATTGCAAGCAGGGCTATCCACCAGTTCTGTGCGCAGTTGTTGATTGCGGAACCGGAGAGGATGAGGCCGATGGCGATGATGATGGGCCCCGTGACGATGGGCGGGAAGAAGCGCATCACCTTCCTGGCCCCGAAGGCTGCGAACAGCCCGGCAAGCACGAAGTAGATGAGACCTGCACAGAAAACGCCGATGCAGGCATAAGGCAGGGCCTGTGCTGCAGTCATGCCGTTGGCGGCACCCATCTGCACCACGGTGGCATATCCGCCGAGGAAGGCGAATGAAGAACCGAGGAAGGCGGGGACCTTCATCTTGGTGCAAAGATGGAAGATAAGGGTGCCGAGACCTGCGAACAGAAGTGTGGCAGACATCGAAAGGCCGGTGATGACAGGCACCAGGACGGTGGCGCCGAACATCGCAAACATGTGCTGCAGGCCGAGAGTGAGCATCTTTCCGGTCCCGAGAGTGCGGGCGTCATAGATGGCTTGGTTGTTTGAAGAAGACATATTTATGATTTTAGGTTAGTCCGTTCCAAAACGATTTCCAATATAAGAATTATCCGCACTCATGGCAAGCCTCACGGACGCAGGAAGCGACATCTTTTCAACAAGTTTTCAACACGGGGACGGCTGATTCCCACAGACGGTTGTTTTGAATTCCGCACAAATACATTAAATTTGCGGTGGCACCTTCTCTTCGGGGGCGCCGACAAGGCCCGAGTGGCGGAATTGGTAGACGCGCTGGACTCAAAATCCTGTGTCCTTTAAAGACGTGCCGGTTCGAGCCCGGCCCCGGGCACCAAAAAAGACCGAACTGCTTTCGGTCTTTTTTGATGCCCTGATGGGCCGCATGACGCGGCCCATCGGACCCTCAGACAGAAAAGGCTTCGGCAGGGTGTGGTCTGAGCGACCTTGAAAAGCGGAGCTTTTTGTCAGGGAGCGAAGGCCATCCCCTTCCGGAGCCGCGGGGAGCTCAACCCCTTCCGGGCTCTCCTCGCACCCGCTTGCTCCATTCCAACCACAGACTTGGCCACAAATCCGGGCGATTACGTGGCCGAGAGGGGTTTCAAATACCACATGGCCACGCCACAGGCGGTATTTGTGGCCAAGCCACCGGAGACGAGCCGCTTGGATAATGAATTGAAAACGCTATATTGCAGCCCGTTAACCAAAACCTTGAAAAACTATGCTTTCAACGAACCGCGGACTGATCAAGTATCTGCTCCTCTCCCTCATCACCTTCGGCATCTACGCCATCGTGGTCATGACCAAAATTTCCATGGAGATCAATGTAACCGCCTCACCCAGGGACCATAAGCACACGACCAATTACCTGTGGCTAATCTTCATCCTCGCATGGATAACCTTCGGGATATATCCGTTCATCTGGTACCACAAGCTGTCGGGCCGCATCGGTGACGAACTCAGGGCCAGGAATATAGGCTACAGTTTCGGGGCCGGCTCATTCTGGGGCTGGGACATCCTCGGCAGCCTGATCATCATCGGGCCCTTCGTCTATCTGCACAAGCTCTTCAAGAGCATGAACCTTATTAACGCCGACTACAACGCCAAACTGGGCGCATAGGAATCCAGAAGCTGGCCGCACGTTAATTCAAAATGTGGGTGCCCGAAAAGTCAGGAAGACTTTGGGCACCCACAAACTATAAGCTGTCAGGTGAGCAGGCTACCACTCGGTGCTGTTTACAATCGTCCAGCCGTAGGATTCAGTCAGCTGCTTCCAAGGGGCGACGGCTCTGTAGTCGGCCGCGTCTGCATCCTGAGGGATGTAAATCGTACCGCCGGTAGGAACGGCGCCCGCAGTGCCAGGATTGCTGTAAGTAAGCGTTGCGCTGCCGGCCTTTGCAGGGCCTTTGATTTCGACGGTTTTCAGATTGGCCGCGCCGCCGAATGAGCCCCATCCCATATAAAGCGAACCCTCGATGACGATTTTCTCGATATTGAGGTTGAACTGGAACATCCTCACCGCCCCGAAAGTCGCATCAGGACCGAACTTAACCACAAGAGGCTCAGCGCTCTTGGTGTGGTCCTGCGTATTCTGGAATGTCCTCTGGCGGGAGGAATCGCCGGTATTGACCGCCTGCGGGAAGACCGCATTGAAATAGACATCCGTAAGCCCGAAGCAGTCGCTGAAGGCATAGTTGCCGATGTTGGTAACAGTATTGGGAATGCTAAGCTTTGTCATCCCCGTGCAGCCACGGAAGGCGCTGGCGGCGATAGTCGTGATATTGGACGGGAACACGACATTGCCCAGCTTCTTGTTGGCGTTTGCCGGAGTGGTGCTTCCGAATACGAGGGGCAGGGTGGCGCTCTCATAAACAGCACCCGACATATCCAGGGCAACAGTCGAGGACTGGCTGCGGATGAACGAATCGATATCCGACAGATCGCTTGCAGTAAGGTCAACCCCCGTCGTACGGACTTTCAGGGATGTGGCGGAAGTGGTCTCGGGAAGATAAACCGACCATGTGGCACCGTCGTCAATCGAATATTCCCTGGCGGAAGTACGCAAGAACTCGCTCCCGGATATGTTGATGTACATGGGATAGACGTGCCCTGCGACACGTGGCTTCGTAACACCGGAGAGAGTACGCACATATTCACCCGCATCGGTCTTGACCGTAATTTTTGTAAGCGCAAGCGGGGCCGAGGCCCCCCTTGCATAGATGGCATTGTAAACTACGGCACCCTCATCCCTGGTTGCACCCACGGTCAACGGCGCTGTAACGGTGACCACAGAATAATTGCCGTGTCCGTTGTACGACGCCTGGTTGTTGCTTGTGTTCAAATTTCTTCTCATCAGGGCCGCCACCGTCTTCTCGGAAGAGTCGATCCTTATGGAACGGATCTTCTCCCCGGCGGCACCGCTCCCGTAGATATGATACTCCCAGACAGCAACCGGATTGATCAGGGTAAGGTCGTCGATATGCCAGGCCCCGGTCTCTTCGTCGTAGGTCTTGGCGCTGTCGGCGATGTAGGTATAGAAAGGGAAATGCAATCCGGTTAGCTGGCCGTCCGCGGCATAAGTCTGGTCCTCATCCATTTCCAGAAAAATCCTCGCACCGGAGCTATATCCTATCTTGTATGTATCTGTCAGGCTCTTGACCACCACCGCACCACGGACGTCATCCATGGTAAAGTCCCCGAGATCTATCTCCCCGCGGAAATTGCCGGGTTTGGACGGATTCTGGTCCAGCAGCACGTTCAGATAATCGACGCCGTTGCCGGCGGAATTCACCTTTCCCACAAGGAGCTGCAGCTTGTCATCAGCCTCGAAAGAATAAGCATTGGCCGAAAGGTCATACGCCACTTTGCTTTCAGGAGCCGCCTCCTTGGTGGCGGAAACGCTGATACTGACTACATTGTGTTTTTCACCTCCGGCAGGAGCGGAGGCCTTGTCTTTAGCGCAAGAGGCCACAAACAGCGCTGCCGGCGCCATCAGGGCAATATAGAATAACTTTTTCATTTCCTGAACGGAATATTGTAAGCGTCAATCGTTTTTGCAAGTTCCCTCGGGACGTCGCAGCACACATAGTCGGCGCCCATCATCCAGAGCATAATAGCCGATTTGACATCCTTGGCGGGCCACAGGTTCAAAATGAAACCGTCCTTGTGGGCCTTCTCCACCTCGGACACGGTCACCTTCTTGCCGCTGACAGCTATCCGCTTGGTACCTATGGCCTTGGCATCGGCAATCACCCTCTGGGACAGGCCGTCGTTGGCAATGAGCATGACTTCCTGCTCCGGATGCCTCTCCTTGAGAAGGAAAAGCGTACGCACATCGAAAGTGGTCATAAGATACAGCGACGAGGCGGGCTTGCTCTTGTTGATGATGGCGTGGACGTCATCCAGATATCTGGCCAGGACATCGGGAGTATAATACTTGCGGTCCTTGGTCTTCATTTCAAACTCGACATAGATGCCGGGATACTTGTTGAACAGGGCCACGACCTCTTCCAGCGAAGGAATAAGGTTGCCATCCCTTGTCTTTATCGCCCGGAGGTCGGCATATTTCATCTCCTCGATGACACCTTCCCTGCCGGTCATCCTCTCAATTTTGCTGTCGTGCATGATGACGTACTTCCCGTCGGCGGTCACGTGGACATCCAGTTCATATCCTGTAATGCCGGCCTCAAGGGCAGACTTGAATCCGGGAAGGGTGTTCTCTTCAATCTCGTTGCGTCCGCCGCGGTGAGAAACAATCCTGGTTTCGGCATATACCGATGCAGAGACGGCGATGAGCAATGCAATGGCTAATATCTTTTTCATGGCTTCAATATTTTCCCGAAAGATAGCATTCCGCGACATTTTTTCAAAGGGAATTAGTACATTTGTATTTCATGACTGAGCAAAGGGTCACCTTCAGTACTTGACAGCAAATGGCGGAACGAGACATCATACTTGACGGGCGCAAATCCAGCCGGATAGTCCTCGCCGACGACCTGGCAGCAGCCACTTCCCTTGCAGGTGGCGGCAGGCGGCTGTTCCTGCTCTATGACGAGGCTGTCGCCAAAACAGCCGGGACGCTCATTTCCACCGGCAAATTCCTCTCTCACAAAGCCTTACGCACAAGCGAACAGCTCAAATGCCTGGCTACCGTCGAGGAGATATGCACCTGGCTGCTCCGGGAAGGCGCCGACAGGAACTCTTTCCTGATAGCCATGGGCGGGGGTATCACCACCGACATGGCAGGATTTGCCGCTTCCGTATATAAGCGCGGAATAGATTTCGGGTTCATCCCCACCACGCTTCTCGGACAGGTCGATGCGGCAATCGGAGGGAAAAACGGAGTCAACTTCCTCAGCCTCAAGAATATGCTCGGCGTCATACGGCAGCCCGCATTTACCCTTATAAGCACCCGGGCCCTTCAGGGACTGCCATGGAAGACCTTCGCATCCGGAGCCGCCGAGATGCTCAAGACCTTCATAATCGACGACACGGACGGCAATTATGCCAAGGCCACCGGGCTGCTCGCCAAAATGAAGGATGCTGCGGCCATTGGCCCTGACGCCTTCGACAAAGCCCTGAGAGACAACGACGAAGAGCTGTCGGAGCTGATATTTGCTGCAGCCTGCATAAAGGCCGGAATCGTGGAGCGTGACCCGTTTGAAAAGGGAGAGAGACGGCTTCTGAACCTCGGCCATACATTCGCCCATGCGATCGAGAGCATCGGTATCTCCCGCCAGAAGGAAGCCTCCCCCGCCAATGCGCCCGCAACCACCCTTTCCCACGGGGAAAGCGTCGCCATAGGCATAATCCTCGCAGCCAGGCTTTCAGAAGCCCTTGGAATCGCCCCGGACGGTCTTGCAGACATGCTGAAGGCCGATTTTGAAAAGTGCGGACTGCCCACCGTATCGCCTTATCCCATAGAAGAAATGGCCCCTGCCATGGCTAAAGACAAGAAAGCCGACGGCAGCCTGGTCCATTTCGTCCTTCCCAGCAAGATTGGAAATACCGTAATCCACGACCTCACCCCTGCGGAAGCAGCAGGAAAACTTACCGCCTGAGAATATGATCTGCACCGTCATACAGAACAAGGACTACAGGCAGGCAGCCGCCATCCTGTCGGATCCAGCCGTTGAAATGGCTGAAATCAGGCTTGACAGCTGCACGCTCACTCCGGAAGAGACCGACGCGCTTTTCCGCGACACAGACACCCCTCTCATTGCCACATGCCGGATATCGGAAAAAACACCGGCCGCGGTGGCCGAGTCAAGACTCATCCGTGCCATGCGCGCAGGCGCCGCCTACGTGGACCTTGAGATAGAGGCACCTGCGATGATGGGCAAGAGGATCCGCCGTGAAGCCGCCCAGGAAGGCGTATATTTCATCCGCTCGTATCACAATTTCGAAGGAACCGACTCCGAAGAAGGCCTCAAGGCCATATATGACAAATGTGCCGCCATCGGGGCCGACATAGTGAAGATGGTGACCACCGCCCATGGGGCGGATGATGTGTCAAGGACTCTTTCGCTGTATGACAGGAAGCCGCTCAAGACCGCCCTGGTTGCATTCTGCATGGGAGAAGAAGGACGCTCCTCAAGGGAGGAATGCCTCTCGCTCGGCGCACCTTTCACTTACGCCGCCCTCTCCGGAGAAGATTCCGCCGCACCGGGTCAGATTCCGCTCAGGGACATGCTCACCCGGGTTTACGGCAGCAGGCATTTCACAGAATGCCCCGAGCCGCTTCAGATGCCTGCCTCCAAAAGTTTTGCGCAGAGGGCAATCGTGGCCGCGGCACTGTCCGACGGCTCTTCCGTCCTGAGCGGGTATTCTTCGTGCGGCGACACGGACTCCGCGATAAAGGCAGCCAGGGCCTTGGGAGCCACCGTATCGATAAGAGGCGACGTGCTGAAAATCACGGGATGCGGCCCCGGACACTTTACCTCCAATACTTTACATACGGGAGAATCCGGTCTTCTTACAAGGCTCATGATTCCCGTAATGGCTGCACTGGCAGACAGAGACGTTACCATAACCGGTGAGAGAACCCTGCCGGGAAGGCCGCTGAAAGGCGCACGGGAGATAATGGCGGCGTTCGGGGTTTCTCTCGAAAGCGGTTCCGACACCGTATCCGTACCCCTGACCGTACACGGCTCCCTGCGCAGTTGCAACGCAGAAATATCCGGGGCGGACGGTTCCCAGCTCATATCCGGGCTGCTCACCGCCCTTCCGCTCCTTCCCGGAGATTCCACCATTACCGTGAAGTCTCCCAAGAGCATCCCCTACCTGTTTATCACGGTGGATGTCCTGAAACGGTTCGGAGTCGTCATGGAAACCGAGATGGAAGGCGGCGAGGAATTCTCCGAGACCGGCGACTGGGGCCTGTGCGATGCCATAACATTCAAGATAAAGGGCGGTCAGACATACACTCCGGCCAGGCTGCACATCGAAGCCGACTGGAGTTCCGCGTCACCGTTCCTCACGGCCGGCGCCATCTTCGGCGAAGTGGCCCTGAAAGGCCTCGACATGAAATCCCTCCAGGCCGACATTACCATAATGGACATCCTCTCACAGGCGGGCGCCAGCCTTTCGGAAGAGGACGGCACCGGGATAATCCATTGCCATAAGGCCCCGCTGACAGCATTCGACGCAGACGCATCCAACTGTCCGGATCTTTTCCCCTCCATATCGGTCCTGGCTGCATTCTGCCAGGGCACTTCGAAGATAAAGGGCATCGGAAGGCTGCGGGGAAAGGAAAGCGACAGGGCTGCCGCGATACTTGATATGCTCGCTCAGATGGGCGTGCCTGCAAGGATAAAAGGCGATACCCTGCATATCGACGGCCGTCCCCTCGCGAGGAGGATACTCACGGGAAGCCTTCTCAAGGGCGGCAGCTACACTTCCAGCCATGACCACCGCATGGCAATGGCACTTAAGGTGGCCTCTCTCGCATCCGACAGCCCCATACATACGGATGACGAAGGATGCATAGCCAAATCTTTCCCTAAATTTGTGGAAATGTTCAATTCATGGACCAGCGGAATTTAGCTTATGGATACTTTCGGCCGTAAATTCAGAGTCTCCATCTTCGGAGAATCACACGGACCCGCGATCGGGATCGTGATTGACGGGATGCAGCCGGGAATCCAGCTTTCCCGCGAAGATTTCACCAGGGACATCCTCAGGCGGAAAAGCGGGGCGAAAGGCACCACGCCACGGCTGGAAGACGATATCCCCGAAATCCTGAGCGGAGTATATGAAGGGCACACCACCGGAGCCCCTCTAACGATAGTCTTCCGGAACAACAACACCCGCTCGGGGGATTACAGCCTGTTTTCCGCAGTACCCAGGCCCGGGCACGCCGACTATACCGCCAGCGTCAAGTGGATGGATTTCAACGACCCCCGCGGAGGTGGCCATTTCTCCGGAAGGCTCACCCTGCCCATAGTGGCTGCCGGGGTGGTCGCAAAGAAGATGCTCGGGTGCAGAATCAATGCGGAAATACTTGAAATAGGCGGAGTTACACGGACAGAAGCCATCGCCGGACTGCGGGAGGAGGCCCTCCCTGACGGCGGCATCGAGGAAAAGGACACGCTCACCGATGCCAGGATATGGAATGATGTCCTGGACAGCGCCATACGCGAGAAGGACTCCGTAGGAGGCATCATCGAGTGCCGCGTGGAAGACATCCCCGCCGGACTCGGCGAGCCTTTCTTCGACTCCGTGGAATCGCTGATTTCACATGCGATATTCGCCATCCCGGGCATACGCGGCATCGAATTCGGAGACGGATTCAATGCAGCCAGGATGAGAGGCAGCCAGCATAACGACCCGTTCGACGACGTTCCCGGCGGCGAAGGCCCCGTAAGGCTGGGCGTACATCCTTCCAAAAACGGAGCCGGAGGCATAAACGGAGGCATAACCAACGGGAACCCCATTGTATTCAGGGTGGCCGTCAAACCCACTTCCAGCATAGGAAAGTCCCAGACAACCTTCAACTTCGATACAGGAAGCCTCACCACGTTGGAAATTCCCGGAAGGCACGATGCCTGCATTGCGCTCAGGGCACCTGTGGTCGTGGAAGCCATGACAGCCATTGTACTGGCCGACCTGACAAGATCATTATAATAAATCTTTATATGAAACGAATCATTATCAGTATCTTAGCCCTTGCGGTAAGCCTCGCTTCATTCGCACAGGAAGTAACTCAGGCACATAAAGACCGTGCTGCGGAGATGGTATCCAAGATGACCCTCAACGAGAAAATAACCTTCCTCGGGGGCGTAATCGACAGGTTCCACATTTCACCTGTCCGCACTCTCGGCCTTCCTGCTGTGAGGATGGCCGACGGCCCCCAGGGCGTGCGCAACAAGACAAAGAGCACTCTCTACCCTGCCGGGATTGCCGCGGCGGCCTCATTCAACCGCAAAGCCGTGTACGATATGGGAACCGGCATCGCCCTCGACGCCAAGGCCAGGGGTGTCAGCATCATGCTCGGCCCCGGCGTAAACATATATCGTTCAGCCCTTAACGGCCGCAACTTCGAGTATTTCGGAGAAGACCCTTATCTGGCTGCGGAAACCGCCGTCAGCTATATCAAGGGAATGCAGGACAACGGCATCATCGCAACCATCAAGCATTTCGCCGCCAACAACCAGGAGTGGGACCGTCACAGCGTAAGTTCCAACGTGGACGAACGCACCCTCAACGAGATCTACTTCCCCGCCTTCCGCGCAGCCGTCGAGAAGGCCCATGTCGGGGCGGTGATGACCAGCTACAACCCCATCAACGGCACACACGCAGCCGAAAACAGGTGGCTCATAGAGGACAACCTCCGCGGGAAATGGGGCTTCAACGGCTTCGTGATGTCCGACTGGGAGTCCTGCTATTCATCGATCGGCACCGTTACCGGAGGCCTTGACCTTGAAATGCCGTTCGCATACGTAATGAACTATGAAAGGCTCAAACCGCTTCTGGACAACGGCGTCATCACGGAAACCGAAATAGATATCAAGGTACAGCATGTCCTCCAGACCCTGCTCGCCTTCGGTATCTATGACAGGCCCGCCAAGGACGAAAGCGTACCCGAATTCAGTGACAAATCCCTGTCATCGGCATATAACCTTGCCGTGGAGGCTCCCGTCCTGCTTAAGAACGAAGGGGTATTGCCCATCAAAAAGAAATCCAAGATCGTCGTATTCGGCCAGAATGCCACGAACATGCCACGCGGCGGCGGCAGCGGCAACGTCCACGCCCTCATGGAGCACAGGATATCTGTCGCCAGCGCCTTCAGCGCCCTCGGCAAGAACTATCCCTGCACCGTGCTGCTCCCCGTCGGCAGGCACTATGACACACCTGAGAACATAAAGGCCATAAAGGAAGCCGACGTGGTGATAGTGGTAGTGGGATATGACATCGCCACGGAAGGCGAGGGCTTCGACCGCACCTACAAGCTTCCCAAAGGACAGGACGCCGACATCAAACTGGCCGCCGAGAACAACAAGAACGTAGTCGTAGTGGCATATTCCGGCGGCGAATATGATGTAAACGCCTGGAAAGACAATGTGAACGCCCTGCTTTCCGTATGGTACGACGGCCAGAGCGGCGGCACCGCGATAGCAGATATCCTCACCGGCAAGGCAAGCCCTTCCGGAAGGCTCCCGTTCACATTCTGGGGCAGCGAAGAGGCCAACCCCGTGTCGGCATCCTACCATCAGACCAAGCCGGCCGGCTTCAAGAAGAAATCCCGCTATCCGAAATACCGTTACGTTGACTATAATGAAGGCGTATTCGTCGGATACCGCGGTGTGGAGCACTTCAAAGTAACTCCCATGTATCCTTTCGGTTACGGTCTCACCTACACCACATTCAGCTACAGCGGCATCTCTGCCGCTCCCGCAGGAGACGGGTTCGACGTCAGCTTCACCCTGACCAATACCGGCAAGACTGCTGCCGCCGAGGTGGCACAGGTCTATGTGGCCCCGGATTCACCTTCAGTGAAAAGGCCTGCCCGCGAGCTGAAAGGATACGATAAGATTTATCTGAAACCTGGTGAGTCACAGAAGGTTACCATCCATCTGGACAAGGCTGCATTCGCCCATTACGACACCCCGTCGCACGACTGGAAGGTAGATGCCGGCTCATACCGCATCCAGGTAGGCGCATCATCTGCCGACATAAAACTGGAGACTCCGGTAAAACTGTGACGGACAGCATAATACAAGAAGCCACTTCGGGCGAATACCGGGAAGGATTCGTCACGGACATCCGGCAGGATTTCATTCCGAAAGGCCTGGACGAAGGTGTCGTAAGGATGATTTCCTCCCTCAAGGGAGAACCGGAGTGGCTCCTTCAATTCAGGCTGGACGCCCTGGCACGGTGGCAGAAGATGAAAGCCCCGCAGTGGGGGCATCTGGACATGCCTGAAATTGATTACCAGGATATCATTTATTACGCCGCGCCCAAGAAAGACGCAGACAGGCCGAAGGAAATTGACCCTGCGCTGGAAGAGACTTTCGAAAAACTGGGGATTCCCATAAATGAGCGCAAAGCCCTTGCGGGAGTAGTCGCCGTAGATGCCGTATTCGATTCAGTGTCGGTAGCCACCACTTTCCGCAAAACTCTCCAGGAAAAGGGCATCATCTTCTGTTCTTTCTCGGAAGCGGTCAGGGAACACGGCGACCTGGTCCGGAAATACCTGGCCTCCGTGGTTCCGGCAGGCGACAACTATTTCGCCGCCCTCAACTCCGCAGTATTCAGCGACGGTTCCTTCTGCTATATTCCCAAGGGTGTACGCTGCCCGATGGAGCTTTCCAGCTATTTCCGGATCAACGCGGCAGGGACCGGGCAGTTCGAGCGCACCCTGATAGTGGCCGACGAAGGCTCCTATGTAAGCTACATGGAAGGCTGCACGGCACCCCGGCGCGATGAGAACCAGCTTCACGCGGCAGTCGTGGAAATCGTGGTGGAGGCAGGGGCTGACGTGAAGTACAGCACCGTCCAGAACTGGTACCCTGGAGATGCCGAAGGGCGCGGAGGCATATTGAACCTGGTCACCAAAAGGGGCATCTGCAAAGGAGAAGGCTCGCACCTGAGCTGGACACAGGTGGAGACCGGCTCGGCCATTACCTGGAAATACCCTTCGACCATACTGAAGGGAGACAATTCCTCATCTGAATTCTATTCCGTAGCGGTAACCAACAACCGCCAGCAGGCCGACACCGGCACCAAGATGATCCATATCGGGCGGAATACCCGCAGCCGGATTGTCAGCAAAGGCATATCCGCAGGCCACAGCCAGAACAGCTACCGTGGTATGGTTCAGATACTTCCCGGAGCCGAAAACGCACGCAACCACTCCCAATGCGACAGCCTGCTGATAGGTCCGGACTGCGGTGCACACACCTTCCCCGTAATCCGCAGCGCCAACCCGTCCGCGACTGTCGAGCATGAAGCCACCACTTCCAAGATAAGCGACGACCAGCTGTTCTACTGCCGCCAGAGGGGCATAGGGCAGGAAGACGCGGTAGGCCTCATCGTCGGCGGCTATGCCAGGGACGTCCTGGCCAACCTGCCCATGGAATTCGCCGTAGAGGCCAGGAAACTGCTCTCCGTCTCACTTGAAGGCAGCGTAGGATAATGGACTGGGCCGGACACATATTGTTCAGCATAGGCGGGGCGGACATACTCGTCATAGACGCGCTGTGTTCCGCACTCGGGCTCCTTTGCGTATTCCTGGCGGGCCGCAACTCGAAGTACAACTTCTGGGTGGGTTATGCCTATACCGCCGCCCTGTTCGTGATGTTCTGGGACAAGTCCCTGTATGCCAACCTGCTGCTTCAGCCGGTATCACTGGCCATAAACGTACTGGGGCACTGGCGCTGGACGCATCCCAAGGCACACGAGGAAAGCGCCGCAGACTCTTCTTCACTGAAGGTATCGATGCTTACCTGGACGGAAAGGGGCCTGCTGGCGGCAGGAGTCCTTATCGTGGCGGGACTGTGGGGATGGACGCTGGACAGCCTTTTTCCGGTCGACCCGCACCCTTACATAGATTCCTGCGTTACGGTGCTTATCCTAGCCGCACAACTGCTTTCTGCCGTGAAGAAATGGGATTGCTGGGTTGTATGGGGCCTTGTCAACATTTCACAGATAATAATGCATGTTTCGGTCGGCAACATCTTCATGCCGATAGTATGCTCCCTTTATCTCATCAACGGGATATGGTCCCTTTTCACCTGGATGAAACTATATAGGAACAAGAGTTGATCATGAACGATATATTGCTTGAAATCAAAGGCCTGCGGGCCAGCATCGGAGACAAGGAGATTCTTCACGGGGTGGATCTTTCCGTCCGCCGGGGTGAGATACACGCCATAATGGGACCGAACGGAGCCGGAAAAAGCACCCTTTCCGCCGTGCTGACCGGAAGGCCCGACTACACCGTGACCGCGGGAAGCGTGACTTTTGCAGGACGCAACCTCCTGGAAATGAGCCCGGAAGAAAGGGCCTGGGCGGGGCTGTTCCTGTCATTCCAGTATCCTGTCGAGATTCCGGGTGTATCCTTTACCGCCTTCCTCAAAGCCGCCATATCCGCAAAACGCAAAAGCCTCGGCCTCGAGGAAATGAAAACGTCTGAATTCCTCAAGCTCAGCAAGGAAAAAATGGCACTCGTGGGGATGAATCCGGATTTTGCAAAGAGGGCCGTGAATGCAGGCTTTTCTGGAGGCGAGAAAAAACGCAGCGAAATCTTCCAGATGGCCATGCTGGAGCCGTCATTGGCAATCCTTGACGAAACAGACAGCGGCCTGGACGTAGATGCGCTGAAGACCGTGGCCACGGGAGTCAACAGCATGCACACCCCCGACAATTCCTTCATAGTGATAACCCATTACCACAAGTTGCTGGAGTACATCCGGCCGGGGTTCGTACACGTCCTCAAGGACGGGGCAATCGTCGCCGAGGGAGACGCTTCGCTCGCCGACAGGATTGAAACCCGGGGATTTGACAGTTTCTGATATGCACGGACACTACATAGACATACCCGTCAGTGAAGGGCCCGGCAGCATCGTGGTCCGGGAAGGGTTTTTCCGCCGGCTGATTGTGGCCGGCGCTCCGGTTGAGACTCCGACAGGCCCAAACGCAGCAGCCCCGAACAGTGCCGGACAGCGTCCCTTGAGCTACGTGGAACGGCCCGGCGCACTGCATCTGGTCCTCCATACAGGGACATCGGCAGAAATCACCGCAATCCTGCTCCCGGGGGCTTCAGGAAGCCTGGATATCGATGCCGACATTGCAGGTGAAGGCTGTTCCCTGGATTTCCGCTGCCTCTGCATCAGCAGCGCAGACGCCAGGCTTTCGGTCAACACCCGCGTACTTCACCGCATGGGGAACTCTACTTCCCGCCAGGAGATAAACTGCATTGCGTCAGATACTTCCAGAATCAGCTTCAATGGCACGGTCACTGTTGCCCCGGGTGCGGACGGCACCGATGCCGGGCAGCTGAGCCGCGGCATACTGCTCTCGCCGCAGGCCTCTGTCCAGACTGAGCCGCAGCTGGAAATATATGCCGACGACGTCAAATGCTCGCACGGAACTTCCATCGGCCGTCCGGATGAGACCGGGCTGTTTTACATGCGTTCCCGCGGAATTCCGCTCAAGGAGGCGGAAGTCCTTCAGCTGCTGTCACTTGCTGCGCCGGTACTTGATGGCGTCCCGGACCCGGCAGAGCGTACACGCCTTGAAACCGCCGTGGAAGAGGCTATCCGTAACTCACTTCAATAAGCTCGCGGAAATGATTCTCAACCCTTGCTGCAAAATAAACCTCGGTCTCCGTGTCCTTGGCAGGCGGCCTGACGGTTACCACGACCTAGAGACCATTTTCCTGCCATGCACGCAATTCTGCGACACCCTGGAAGTAGTCACCGGGGATGACTTCAGCATTACGGCTGCAAGCCTCGGAGCACGATATTCCGAAGAAAACGGCACCCTTTCGCAGTGGATAAGCCCCGACGGGAAACTGATGCTTACCGTGGCAAGGCGGGATGGGGTGGACTGGAGTCTGGAAAAAGACCTCTGCACAAAGGCCTATATGCTTCTGGCCGAAGACTTCAAACTGCCTCCGGCAAAGATTTTCCTCGAAAAGACAATTCCCGTGGGAGCCGGGCTGGGAGGCGGTTCCGCCGACGCGGCCTTCACGCTCAAGGCATTATCGGAAGTATGCGGCCTGAATCTCAGCCCCGTGGTCCTGGAAGGATATGCGGCAAGGCTTGGCAGCGACTGCGCCTTCTTCATAAGATGTATTCCGTCGCTCGGGACCGGACGCGGGGAAATCCTCACGCCCCTGGAGTTCAATCCTCTGGAAGGGCTTGAACTTAAGGTCATAGCACCTGAAGGCATAAGCGTATCCACGGCCGAAGCTTATGCCGGAGTTGACGGCGTGGGCGCGCGTCAGTATGCCACAACCACCCTCACCGAAGCGTCCGGAAGGCCGGTTTCCGAATGGAAACAACTGATTTGCAACGACTTCGAGCCTTCGGTTTTCAAAGGACATCCTGAAATTGCCGCAATAAAACAATCCCTGTATGGCTGCGGTGCCGCCTACGCCTCCATGTCCGGAAGCGGCAGCGCGGTATATGGCGTATTCGAATTAAGATGAAACACAGCATATACATAGGGAAACTCGAAGATATCGACAAGGCTGCTAAACAGTTCCTGACTGAAACGGAAGGCCACAGGCTCATTGCATTCCGGGCTCCCATGGGTGCCGGCAAGACTACCTTTTCCGCTGCCGTATGCCGCTGTCTCGGAGTAAGGGAGGACGCCATAAGCTCTCCGACATTCGCTATAATCAACGAGTATCGCTCCGGATGCGGAGAGCCGGTATATCACTTCGACTTTTATAGGATAGAAGACCCGGCCGAAGCCCTCGACATCGGTGTTTTCGACTACTTTGACAGCGGTGCCCTGTGTCTGATGGAATGGCCGGAAAACATAAGCTCCCTGCTCCCGGAAGAAACACTCTTCGTGAACATAACAGCTGCTCCGGATGGCTCCAGGACCATTTCCTGGGAGGACTGAACAGCCTGACGGGCTTCACCACTGAGAAGCTGTTTTGAAATGGTTGCCGCATTTAATTATAACGTATTTCCGAGGACAGATTTTCACTCGAAGAAGGAGCATAGCCGTAGCTATGTGACTGATGAGAGGGGAAATATGGACCGGAAAGACGCATAAGGAAAAAGGATAACCATTTCAAAACAGCTTCTGACGGTCCAGGAAACGGTATGACGCCGCCTCGGCGATATGTTCCGGACGGATTTCCCCAGCAGCCTGAAGGTCGGCTATGGTCCTTGCCAGCTTTATTATCCGCACATAAGCCCTGGCGGAAAGGCCCAGACGTCCGATAATCCTTTCCAGCACGCTCTTGCATTCCTCGGAAAGACGGCAATGCTTCCGCACCTGCCGCGATGTCATTTCCGCATTGGTGAAGATGCCCTCCCCCTTCAGGCGTTCCATCTGAATCCGCCTTGCAGCCGCCACCCTTTCCGCCACTTGGGCCGAAGTCTCACGCACGCCGGAAGGTTTCCTGTCCACCAGATCGGCCGCAGGGACACTTTCCACCATCAGCTGGACATCCAGCCTGTCCATTATCGGACCGGAAAGGTGAGACAAATACTGCCGGCGCTGGCCGGGGGTGCAGGTGCATCTGTCTCCATCGCCGTAATACCCGCAAGGACAGGGGTTTGCAGCAGCGATAAGCATAAATGAAGCAGGAAATTCGACCCGGCTGCGAAGCCTGGAAATGACCACTTTCCTGTCTTCAAGCGGTGCCCGGAGCGCCTCCGTGGCAGCTTTCGGGAAGTGCACGAATTCATCCAGGAAAAGGATGCCTGCGTGCGCGAGCGAAATCTCGCCCGGCATTATGGAATCCCCGTTCCCTCCGCCTATCAGCGCGGCAAGGGATGCGCTGTGATGCGGGGCGCGGAAGGGCCTTTTCCTCATCAGCCCGCCCGGATTGAGGCCCGCCACGGAGTATATCTTGCTGACAAGCGCCGCCTCATCCCTGCCCATCGGGGGCAGCAGTGCGGCGGAGGCTTTGGCAAGGGAACTTTTGCCGGCACCGGGAGGTCCTATCATCAGGAGATTATGTCCTCCGGCCACAGCTATCTCAAGGCCCCTCTTGGCTCCGTCCTGACCTATTATTTCACTGAAATCCATAATGTCCGCATCCTCCCTGACCGGTCCGGATGGTGCAGGTTTTACCGTAAGGGAGCCTCCGCTGCGGCCGCACAGGATATCGACGGCTTCCGCAAGCGATCCGGCGCCCAGGATACCCGTCCCTCCGTAATCCAGGGCTTCAGCAACGCTCTCCGAGGGCAATATGCAGCCCGAAAGGCCCTCCCTGGCGGCCATATCCACAACGGGCAGGACTCCCGGAACCCCTCGCAAAGAACCGTCAAGGCCCAACTCGCCCATAACGGCATAGTTTTCAAGGCCGGACATGCATGCCTGGCCGGAAGCGGCAATTATCCCGAGCGCAATGGGAAGATCATATCCGGTGCCTTGCTTGCGCATATCGGCGGGCGCCAGATTTATCACCATCTTCTTCCCCGGCACCTTGAAACCGGAAGACTGCAGGGCCGTAACCGTGCGCAGAAGGCTCTCCTTCACGGCCGCATCCGCAAGTCCCACAAGATGGATTCCGATTCCCGTGCTTATATCCACCTCAACCTTGACCGGTACGGCCTGTATGCCCACGCACTTGGCGCTGATTATCGTTATCATTGACATCAGTTTCCTCCTTATTGTCTATATAAACCCCTGTAAGATACCCGTTTATCTTGACGGCAAGCTGCTCCTGACCCATCATCAGCAGCGGACTGTAAAGCGGAGAAGACGGAGTAAGGGCCAGACAAAGCATCCTCCCGTCCCATGCGGCACAGGCATCCCCCATAAGGCGGGAACCTTCGGGAATAGCATATTCCACGCCTTCCGCACCTGCAAAACTGACAGTGCCGCCATCCCCTCCGAGATAAGCCACCTTGCCGCCCCTTACGAAATAACGCTGAATCCCGGAACACTCCCCGGGGCTGCAGTTGGAACCGCCTTCAGTCCACAGTTCCGTCCTCTGGAGGCCATCCTTGCCCGTATAAGATATCTGTGCATAAAAATCCTGACCATCAGGGATAAGATAACCTTCGGATATCTCCGCGACACTGCCGCCCAGCGGCCTGAAACTGTCGCCTATGACGAGAAACGGCATCCGCGCCGGCTTGTAAAAGGCAAGCATCACCGTCCTGCCTCCCACCGAAAGGACGTCCAGCACCCTTCCGAGGGAATATGGAGCATCTATCTCCTCCGCCACTCCGTCCCTTACCACAATGGCTTTGGTGGAAGGTGAAGTCTGCAAATAACTGAAACACAGGGCCCCGGCATCATAATACAGCCTGCCGGCCATCCTGCCGAGCGGAGTCCCTGAAGGAGCGGAGTACTCAGGTATGCCGTTCCTGCGAAGGGTAAGCCCCCTGCCTCCGGGCCTTATCCCGAGGGTGAAGACATCATCCCCGCATACCTGAAGACCTGAGACCAACTCCCTTTCGTCATAACGGAAGATAACCTCCCCGTCTCTTTTGACAACCGTCCCTCCCGGCCAGGCATAATCACTGAACACCCCGCCGGACGCATATCTGTGCATATCCGCCTCCTGGGACACCTGCGCGTCTTCTCCAGCCGGAAATGAGACAAGGGTCTGACTGCCGTCTATAAGGACTACCGAGCAGTGTACCTTGCCGTTTGCCGTATCACGCCGCCAGTCATAATAATCCGGAAAGGCTACGCCGGTGACGAGGACCCTTCCGGGCAAGACGCTTTCGGGGCCCGGGGACGGCTGCTCCAGCGTACGGCCGGTAGTATGCCTCCGGCCAAGAGGCATCTGCGGAGTATGGTCGATAAGGTGGCAGCCGGCCAGGGCGATGAACACCGGGACAACTGCAAGTATGCGGACTGCGTTTTTCATACCCCGCAAATAAAGACAATCCACCCGGTTTCCGTACAGCCTACATCGCTCTGAAAATCAAATTTTTACGATTTTAAACTTATTTTACGATTTTTAATTTGTAAATTAGAAGTTGTTTTGAAGCTGATGAAAAGATTCCGTTCCATAGTTCTTGCGGCGAGCCTAGCCATGATGATGTTCGGGACACTGTCCGCCTCTGCCCAGAACTCCGCAGCCGGCAAGACAGACCAGGCCGGAGTAATCAGGGCGGTACGGGCCATGAACGCCGGGCAGACCGCGGCAGCCGAAGCCATACTGAAAAAAATTCTCGCCGCGGACCCGGCCAATGACGCTGCCTGGTATTACAGCGCTATCTGCGCCACGCGCCAGAGCAACATCAAACTGGCTAAGGAGTGCCTTCAGAAGGCAGTGTCGCTCGATCCCGGCAATTTCTGGTACCGCCAGAGGCTCGCCACCGCATATACAATCGGCGGAGAGCGGGACAAGGCTGCGGCAGAATACGAAAGCATGCTCGCGGCCTATCCCAAGAAAACAGACCTCTATTACTCGCTCTTCAACATATATATATCAAAAGGGGAAACCGGCAAGGCCCTGCGCCTGCTGGACGAGATAGATACCGTATCCGGCAAGAACGACTGGACGGTATCCACCCGTTACAGCCTGCTGCTCAAGGAGAACCGTTCGGAAGAAGCCCGGCAGATGCTGAAAGATTACAGTGACGCCTATCCGTCTCCGCAGGCTCTTTGCATGCTGGCCGACCTAGAGATAGGGATGGACAGGGATTCAACCGCACTCGCATATTACGATGAAGCCATCAGCCTTGACAGCAACTATGGTCCGGCGCTCCTGGGGCGGGCCGAAATTCATCGCATAAGGAAGGATTTCAAATCATATTTCAGTGATATAGACGGGATTGCGGCCAACAAAAACCTTCCTTCAGGCGGCAAGGCAGATTATCTGCTGCACATTTCGCGCAGCTACCGTCCGGACACCTACGCCCATCTGGACACCACTTGTACGATTCTGCGGCAGACCCATCCCGGGGACACCGCCATAGCAAGGGCCGTGGGGCTTTTCTATTACGCCACAGGCCGGGAAGACCTCTCGGAAGCCGTTTTCAGGGACAACAAAGACTCCCATCCCGATGACAGGAACGCCATATCCCTGCTGCTACAGCTGTTGTCTTCCCGGAAGAAATACCGCCAGATGGCAGACGAGTGCTATCAGGCGGCAAAGAAATTCCCCGGCGACCGGGTGTATTTCGAAACGGCCAACTACGCCGAATACCAGTTGAAGAATTATCAGGGAATTATAGAGAATTGCGAGAAACTCCTCGCCTCCAAGCCCTCGGACAAAGGGATGGTCATTTCCGCATACTCCACCATCGGAGACATGTACAATGCCCTCGGTGACAGGAAACAATGCCTGAAGGCCTACGACAAAGTCCTGAAGACAGACCCTGACAACCTCCAGGTGCTGAACAATTATGCATATTTCCTTTCCGAAGACGGCCGTCAGCTCGGAAAAGCATACAAGATGAGCAAGAAGACCATAGAAGCCGAGCCCGACAACCCCACATATCTGGACACGTTCGGATGGATTCTGCACCTCCAGGGTAAAGACTTGGAAGCCAAACAGTTCTTCAAGCACGCAATGCTTTACGGGGGCAAAGACAGCGCCGTAATCCTCGCCCATTACGCCGTAGTCCTGGAAAAACTCGGGGAAACCGCCCTTGCCGAGAGTTACAAGCGGCAGGCAAAGCAGAAGTCAGAAGCAGGCAATAACAAATGAACCGCCTGATCCTCATATCGTTGTCCACACTTCTGTTCATCCTTCCTCTGGGCGCACAGAACACCAGCTCGATGGAAAAGAAGCGGGCCCGGCTGGAGAAGGAAATCTCAGAACTCGACAAACGGCTGAAAGACAACCGCAAGGCAGGCAGCAACGCCATGGCATCGCTTGAGATTGTCCGCCAGAAGATATCCAGACGCAACGAGATAATAAAGGAAACCGACAGGCAGATGGCCGGGCTTTCGGGCGACATCAACTCCAAACGCAGGGAACTGGACGCACTGCAAGGCAGGCTCGACACCCTCTCCGCATACCACAGCAGGCTCGTGGCCTCCGCATACAGGAACCGGGACACGAAGGTCTGGTATATGTATCTGCTGGCCAGTGACAACCTGCCCCAGGCCATGCGCAGGGTGGGTTATTTCAAGAATATATCCGTACGCATCAACCAGCAGGGCGAAAAGATAATCGCCACCCGCAAGGAAATCGAACAGGAGACCGAGGTCCTCAACGGACTGTACGCCCAGGCCTCTGCGCTGAAGGCCGGCAAAGAACGAGAGGTCAAGGCGCTCCAAGGCGAAGAAAAAGACGCCGAAGCGCTTGTCGGACGCCTCCGCAAGGAAGAGAAAAAGTATCGCAAGCAACTGGATACCAAGCGCAGGCAGGTGGACAACCTCAACAGGGAAATCGCCCGGATGATACGTCAGGCCAGCCGGAAAGCCGCATCCGGACAGAGTGGCAAGGGAGCCCAGAAGGGTACGTCCAAGACAACTGTGGACACGGTTCTGGACAAGGAGTTCGCCCTCAACAAAGGACGACTTCCATGGCCTGTCGACGGACCGGTGACCGAACCGTTCGGAGCCCGCAACCACCCGGTATTCAGCAACGTACAGCTGCCTTTCAATAACGGGATCGGCATTTCGGTAGCGGAAGGTACGCCGGTCAAAGCCGTTTTCGACGGCATAGTAAGGCAGATAGTGGTGATGCCGGGATACAACAAATGCATACTCGTGCAGCACGGCGGCTATTTCACCTTCTATTGCAGGCTGGCATCCGTAAGCGTAAAGGCGGGAGACAAGATAAAGACCGGCGCAGTCATCGGGAAAGTGGACTCCATCGCCGGAGAAAGTTCCCTGCATTTCCAGTTGTGGAAGGGGGAAAGTCCGCAGAATCCGTCACTCTGGCTGAAATAAACCACCGGCGGCACGGAAGGCCAAGGGGCCTGCTTATCGGAGAGGAATCGTAGGCACGGCACCAGGAGTGATGAATTCCTGCTCGGGTGTAAGATGGATTATGCGCTGGTTGGAAGAGCCGCGAAAGAGAAGGCCGGTATCCCTGAGAGCCTCGACATAGGGCCCGTCAACAAGCACGTCTATATACGGAAGCATCTGGGAAAGCCTCTCATTCTCAAGTATTTCCTCGTACAGAAATCCGGTCCAGCACCAGATCGTCCTGTTGGTTTCGGCCTTGATACGCCTTGCAAGTTCCGTAAAACCTTCAACCTGATAGAAAGGGTCGCCGCCGGAAAAGGATACATTGCTGAACTCGTCGGCCTTGACTGTCGCAAGCAGTTCATCTATGGTCATGAATTTACCGCCACGGAAATCCCAGGACTGGGGATTATGGCAGCCGGGGCACCCGTGGGCACATCCGGCACAATAAATCGAAGTCCTCAGTCCCGGGCCGTCCGCCATAGTCTGGTGAAGTATGTCCAGCACCCTTATGCCGTCGGCCCGGCTGCTTGATGGAGGCATGCTCATTTGTGTACCACCCTGTCGTGAAGCTCTGCAAGCTTGCCTGAATTCCAGCGGCTGGTAGTGCCGACGAGATAACCGGTGATACGCTGCAGCGTGTCGATATTGCGGCTGTGGCAGTGAGGGCACTCCTTCAGGTCCTCGGTGGCATCTTCATATCCGCAGTTCATGCAACGGTTGCGGTTGTGGTTGACGCTGCCATAGCCGATATTGTACTTGTCCATCAAATCCACGATGGACATTATGGCTTCCGGGTTGTGGGTGGCATCACCGTCGATTTCCACATAGAAGATGTGGCCCGCACGTGTAAGATCGTGATAAGGGGCCTCGATCTCGGCCTTGTGCTGGGGAGTGCAGTGATAGTACACGGGCACATGGTTGGAATTGGTATAGTAATCCTTGTCGGTAATGCCGGCAAGCACTCCGAACTTCTTCCTGTCCATCTTGGTGAAGCGGCCGGCAAGACCCTCGGCCGGGGTGGCCAGAACGCTGAAATTGTGCCTGAACTTTTCCGAAAAACCGGTAGCCTTGTCCCTCATGTAGGTAACGATACGGAGTCCGAGCTCCTGAGCCTCGGGAGATTCGCCGTGGTGTTTGCCTACAAGGGCTATAAGACATTCAGCAAGGCCGATGAAGCCTATTCCGAGGGTGCCCTGGTTGAGCACGGGCTCGACCGGATCCTCCGGCTTGAGGTCCTCGCTGCCGATCCACAGTTTGCCCATCAGCAGGGGGAACTGCTTTGCCAGGGCTGTCTTCTGGAAATCAAAGCGCTCGTTAAGCTGTTTTGCGGATATTTCAAGGGCCCAGTCGAGCTTTTCGAAGAATTTTCCGATACGCTTTTCCTTGTCAGGCTCGTCCATGCACTCGATGGCCAGGCGCACGATGTTGATGGTCGTAAAGCTGAGGTTGCCCCTGCCGATTGAAGTCTTGGGGCCGAAACGGTTTTCGTAAACCCTTGTACGGCAGCCCATCGTGGCCACTTCGTGCTCGTAGCGCAGCGGGTCGTCAGCCTTCCATGCGTCATCCTGGTTGAAGGTGGCGTCGAGGTTGAGGAAGTTGGGGAAGAACCTCCTGGCAGATACCTTGCAGGCAAAGCGGTAGAGGTCGTAGTTGCGGTCTTCGGGAAGATAGCTCACACCGCGTTTCTTCTTCCATATCTGGATGGGGAAGATGGCGGTCGAACCGTTGCCCACGCCCTCGTATGTGGTATTGAGAATCTCGCGGATGACACAGCGTCCTTCTGCGGAAGTATCTGTGCCATAGTTGATCGAGCTGAATACGACCTGGTTCCCTCCACGGCTGTGGATGGTGTTCATGTTGTGGACGAAGGCCTCCATTGACTGATGGACACGGGACACCGTCATATTGATGGCATGCTGGCGGAGCCTCTCGTCGCCCTGCATGCCCACGAGGTCGCGGCGGATATAATCATCGACCGGCATCGCTTTAAGGTGGTCAAGGTCCTTTCCCGTCAGGACTGCGAGTTTGTCGAGTTCCTCAAGATAGCTCCTGTGGACAAACGGAGCCAGATAGAAGTCGAAAGCCGGAATCGCCTGGCCTCCATGCATCTCGTTCTGCACAGTCTCCATGGAAATACAGGCCAGCACGGCCGCAGTCTCGATCCTCTTGGCTGCACGGGACTCTCCGTGACCTGCCTGGAAGCCGCCGTTCAGGATCTTGTCAAGAGGATGCTGCAGGCATGTGAGGCTCTTGGTGGGATAGTAATCCTTGTCGTGGATATGGATGTAGCCGTTATATACGGCCTGCCTGACATCTTCCGACAGCAGGCACTCGTCAACGTAGGTCTTGGTGGATTCGGACGCGAATTTCATCATCATGCCGGCAGGAGTGTCGGCATTCATGTTGGCGTTCTCACGTGTGATGTCATTGGCCTGCGCCTGTATGATTTCCTCGAATATCTCGTTCGAACGGGCCTTGCGGGCGAGATTGCGGCGGTTGCGGTAGGCTATATATTTGCGGGCAACCTCCTTGCGGGGGCTGTTCATAAGTTCCATCTCCACGCAATCCTGGATCTGCTCGACGCTCATCTGCTCATCCCCTTTACGGGAAATGGTATCGGCAATCCGTGCGGCAAGCACTATGTCTTCACCTGCTTCCGACACGGCCATCGCCTTCAGGATGGCGGCCACAATCTTCTGATTGTTGAATTCGACAACGCGACCGTCGCGTTTTACGACTGTTTTAACCATATTCTGTGCTGTTTTGTTCTTGCCGGCCCCGACTGGCGAAGGGGTGACGCTGGTTTCCGGGTCAGCGCTCCGGCGTACTTTGCAGTTGCTTCGCGGCCGGCCCGGAAGTCCTCTGGAAGGACCGAATACAAAGATATCAGAATAACGCTCGCTTGCAACGGTCCCGGGCTTGGAAAGTTTTCAACAACGCAACCGTGAAACTTGTTAGGATGCTGACAGCCAGACCGTTATAAAAAAGTTACGCACCCGCCCCAAGGCAGATGCGTAACATCTCTGTTCCTTAAAATCAACTACCCGACCACCCAGACCAGGACATGGCGGTCGAAGGTCGTATATTCAAGATCGAACTCCTCTTCATAGCCGTCATTATGGGTGAAAGTGGCTTCAAGTTCACCTTCGCCGCGCAGCCGGAACCGCTCTATCTCGATCTGTTCGGCGAAATCAACCTTGTAGGCAGATACCCTCTTGAAGATGGCTTCCTTGGCACACCAGTAGATGGCAAGCTGTTCATTCTTGCGGTCATCGGAAAGGTCGTCTATCTCCTCTTCGGACAGCGCCTTCTTCTCCACGGCGGAGAAATCCCGGTCAAGGGACTCGATGTCAATCCCCACATCTTCCTCGTCATGAAGGATAACGGCCACATAACGTTCAGTATGGGAGATACTTATGTTGGTGACCATATTCTCGAGATAAGGCCTCCCGTTGTCGTGGTGACTGAGGTACACCTTCTCGTCGAAAAGTTGGCTCAGAAGCGCCCGTACGGCCAGCCTCTGCTTGCGGAGGGACTCGCTGCCGATATAGGAGATCTCTTCCATCTCATCGGACGGCACGCTGCCGATCTCGACAAGCTCCTGTTCGGACTCGGTAATCTGCCATACGCCTATGGTTGCTTCGTTGGGCAGTGTTTCTTTAAGGTAAAGCGGCATATATCAATATACAAAATACCCCGCACGAAAAGGTTCCGCACGGTAAATTTCACATTCAGAAGGGAAATTGCACAACAAAGGATCGTCGGACTTCATATCGGACCGGCTTCGGTTATCTGTGCCTATGGGACTGGGAGGCTCCATACTGCAAATGTATGAAAGATTTCGATATATACAAAACCGGCTGCCAGAAGGGCCGCCTCATTTCTTCTTTTTCTTGCGGGACTTCTTCACGGCACCCGTATCCTTTCCGGTTTCGGAAGAAAGGATCGGGACCTCCGGAGGCACCTTCCCGAAAACAGACACATACAGGGCGGGGAACTCGCCGGCGTCCCATATCCTCACCAGTTCCTCTATGGGCGCATCCTCCCCCGACGGGTCGTAATGCTTCTTAAGGTCACCTCCGAACACCTTCGCCAGCCCCTGCCAGAAACCTGCCGCCATGCCGTTCTTGTAATCCTTGACGATTTCGTAGGGAGTCAGTCCGGTCTCCCTGCCGATCAGTTTCACAAGCAGCTTTCCCTGCGATACGGTCATATCCCTGACAACGGGTTCATAAGCCTGGAGAAGTTCCTTCTGGATGATATTCACATATTTATCCTTCTTGCGGCGCTTGAGCCCGTCGGCAGCGATGGTGCTGTCGGCCAGTGCGATGAGCCTCTTGCCCTCGAGCGCATAAGGATAAGTCTTCGCGAAATTGTGGACAAGGCGGCTGTACCGCCTCCAACGGTTCTTCCTGTTTCCGCGGGCAGTCTTGTAGGCCGGCTTGATGGTATCGAAATAAACCGTATCGCCCCGTTCAACCCTGTACCTGAGATAATTTCCGTCCTTGGGCATACGGTATATCAGCTGACCGTCTTCAGGAGGAGTCTGGGCTGATGCAAGAATACCTGAGAAGGCTGTCGCGTACAGAAGCGATATAACCCAGGGAAGCTTCATTCAGAAGACCTCCAGCTGTCCGCCTTCAAGAACCGCATAATGTGTGCCTTCCATCCAGTCCTTCAGGATGACGAGCCTCGACAGTACGCCGCCGGAGCCAAGGACGGGCATGTCAACCGCGGTGTGATAATGCCCGAATATGAACAGGTTTATCCCGCCGTCTTCCCGGGCGGCCATATCCGCAGCCCAGCGGTACAGGGGCTCTTCCTGACCGCGGAATTCATAGGGGATGCTGCGGGCAAGACGGCTCCGGCGCGACCATCCTTCTCCAAGGCGGAATGCCATCCAGGGATGAAGCTGTGTGAAAAGCTTCTGCAGCAGACGGTTGTGAAAGCCCCACCGCATCAGTTTGTACATGCGCATCCCTTCGCCTATGCCGTCACCATGTCCGACACAGAGACGGAGTCCCTGATGACTGATCATTTCATATTTGCTGCGGACAACCTTCATCCCCAGGCTCTCGAAATACCCGAATGTCCATATATCGTGATTGCCGGGGAAAAAGATCACCTCGACACCTGCTTCCATAAGCTCCTGAAGGGCGGAAAACACCCTGACATAGCCCTTCGGGACCACGTCGCGGTATTCATACCAGAAGTCCCATATATCCCCGAGCAGGTAAAGGGCGGTCGTATCCTCCTTCGGAATTGAGCGGAGGAAGCTCACGAAACGGGCTTCCCTTGCGGCAGGGTCCTTGACCTTCAGGCCCAGATGTACGTCGGAAACGAAATATACCTTGCTGCGTTCCATCAGGCGAGGATGAATATCAATATGGCAACAAACGCGCAGTAAACCGCAAACGGGGTGAGCCTGGAACGGCGGACCAGCGCGACCATGGCCTTGCAAGCGGCCAGTCCGGCAAGGAATGCTGCCACAAAGCCCAGGACAAGGGCCAGGGAGCCGGACCCGGCGCCGAAAGACTCTTTGCCGAGTGCAACCTTCAGGATATCAAGGGATTGCTCGCCGATGATGGGGACAAGAACCATAAGGAAGGAGAACTGGGCCATGGCACTGCGGCGCACTCCGCTGATAAGGCCGGTGGCGATGGTGGTGCCGCTGCGGGATATCCCGGGCGCCACGGCAAGCGCCTGCCCTATGCCTACGATGAAGGCCTGCAGCCAGGATATTCCGTTACGCGGACCGCCTTCTTCGTGCCCGCCGCCGGAGCCTTTCTTTCCGAACCATCTGGTAAAATTGTCCGAAAGCAGAAGGAGGCAGGACGTAATAAGGAGCCCTGCTCCGACTGCTTTAAGCGAGCCGGAAAACATGCCTTCGACCGTATCCTTGAAGAAAACACCCACTATCGCAATGGGAATCATCGAAACCACCAGCTTGCAGGCATAATCCGTCTCGTCATTCCAGGTAAATTTGAAAACCCCCTTGAAAAGGTCCCTTATGGCAGCCCAGAAAACGACAATCGTACTGAGGACGGTCGCAAAGTGGACGGCTACCGTGAAATCCAGGAACCCCTCAGTATCAGCGGCGCCGAGCAGTTCACGGAATATCATCAGATGGCCGCTGCTGCTGACCGGTAAAAACTCTGTCAGGCCCTGTACAAGGCCCAGCAATATCGCCTGCCACCAGCTCATTTTTCCTTTCCTTTAAAAACGCCCATTATGGCGATTATCTCGACGATGATGCCGCAGATAATCACTACAGGTGCCGCAACGAGCCTGCGGAAGTCGAACATCGCCGTATTGAATACCGCGGGATCACTGCTGCCACCTCCCGCAAGCAGTATGTAGCCGGCCACCATAACCAGCAGCCCGGCGAGAAGTAGCCTTATGCCCCTTGCCGTAATCGGCATCCCGGAATTGTCATTCTCTGCCATAAACAAATAATTATCAATAGTATAAATCATCGCGTCCCATACCGAGGAGCCGCCGGACCACGAATACCGTACTCACGGAGCACAGGACAAGGCCGGCCAGCAGGGTGACGGCGGCCGCGATGCCCATGGCCTCAAGGCTGAACATGTCGAACAGCTGGACCAGTTCGCGGCGTATGAAGTACAGCACCCCGGCCATCATGGCCACGGCGACAAGGGCGGAGATCAGGCCCAGCAGCGCCGCCTTCCCCAGGAACGGTCTCATTATGAAGCCCCTGGTGGCACCGACCAGTTTCATGGTATGAATCGTGAAACGGCGGTCATAGACCGTAAGGCGCATGGTGTTGGAAATCAGAACGACTGAAATGAACAGAAGCAACGCTATGAAGGCTCCGGCCACCAGGCCTATCTTGCGCAGGTTGGAATTCAGCGATTCGACAAGCGACTTCTGGTAAACGACGTCATCCACAAGGGGCGATGCGGCAAGCACGGTTTCCACCCCGGCGAGGCTGTCCGGCTGCATATACTCAGACGTGAGCGTAAGGTTCAGCGACACAGGGACCGGGGACGTCTCGAATACCGTAAGGAAATCCTCTCCGAGCAGGGCTGCCATTTCCTTTCGTCCCTGTTCCCTGGAAACGATTTCACAACTACGGACAAACGGCTCCGAAGCCAGGGAGGAAGCATAAGTTTCAGCCTGAGCCTCAGATACTTCAGTATGGAACATCACTGACACGCCGACACTTTCACGGAAATACCTCGACACCCTCTCAGCATTTATCAGGACGAGGCTGCCCATCCCTATGAGGAACAGGACCAGGCTGATGCTGGCCACCGAGGACACATAGGCCCCGGCTATCCTGCGCCTGATAAGGCTCTTCCTGCGCTTTATGTTGTCCGTAGGCATCGCTGCAAGGTTTCCGCTGACTTTCAAATATAGTCAAACTTGAACAAGTCACAAAAAATCGTTAACTTCGTGCAAATCGTTCAAAATGGACACTACAGCTAAAAGAGTTCTTTTCGTCAACTCCGAAATCTACCCCTATCTCCCTGAGACAGGGCTGTCTTCCATAGGCAGATACCTTCCCCAGGGCATCCAGGAAAGGAAAAAGGAAATCCGGTCGTTCATGCCCCGCTACGGTTGCATCAACGAACGTAAAAACCAGCTTCACGAAGTAATCCGCCTTTCCGGGATGAATCTTATAATCGGCGATGTGGACCGTCCCCTTATCATAAAAGTGGCATCCATATCCTCGGCACGGCTGCAGGTTTATTTTATCGACAACGACGATTACTTCAAGCGCAAGCAGGTATTCACCGACGAGAACGGCGTTTTCTTCGCCGACAATGCCGAAAGGGCCGCATTCTTCGCGAGAGGCGTGCTTGAGACGGTGAAGAAACTCCGCTGGGCCCCTGATATCATCCATTGCCACGGCTGGATATCACACCTGCTGCCCCTGTACCTGAACAAGGCCTACAGGGACGACCCCATCTTCTCTTCGAGCAAGATAGTGACCTCCCTCTATGACGACACGCCCACTGCTCCGTTCAGCGCCGATTTCGCCAGTCTCGCCGCATTCGGCCCGGTCACTCCGGAAGACCTTGGCATCCTCAGGGAGCCGAGCGGCATAAATCTTGCGAAACTTGCCGTGAGCCAGTCGGACGGTGTGATATTCGCATCCGACAAGGTGGACCCGGAGATAACCGCATTCTGCACAGGGCGCGGCATCCCCGTCCTCGGATACGACGCGGCATCCCTGGCCGACGGCTCATATATCGGCATCTATGATGCCTTTTATGACAAGATTTAGAATGAAACATTTTTTACCGGCAGTCCTGGTCTGCGCGGCGGCCGCAGCAGCCTGCGTCAAGACCGACTATAACCTCGGGCAGGACTTCCTGTCCACCGACCGGCAGTATTCCATTCACAGTGAGAGCTTTCCGCTGGAGGATATCCGCATGGCATATCCGGAAGAACTGTCCGGATTCAGCGTCAGCAGGTTCACCGTCGGCGCCGTCAGGAACGACGTATTCGGGCTTTCCACCCGCAGCGCCGCTTTCACCCTGGTCCCGGTGGACAAAACCCTCGATTTCGGCAAGGCGGGCACACAGGTTTTCCGCCAGTTCCACTTCGCAGCAGTACGCGACACCACATCCTTCGATGCGGCCGGCCAGCAGTACATTCTCCAGAGGTTGAAGGTTGAAGAACTTGCCTCTCCGATAGATATGGAGAAGGCCTATCCTGACGTCTCCGTCATCCCGGGGAACATTTCCGACGGAGTCCCCGTATTCGGAGGTACCGACTCCCTGTCATTCAACTTCAACAAAGCCTTCGGAGAGAAATACATGGGTATCACCGCCGCCGACCTGGAAAGCATCGAGACCTATACGAAAAAGTTCCCGGGCATCCGGCTTTCATGCGAAGAACCTTCCGGCAACGGCGGACGCATAAATATGTTCAAACTCCCCATAGATGTCTATAATTCATATCTTTACGGCAGCTATGCGGAGCTGAAGTTCTCGGCAGAATATGACTCCCGGGGACAGATCGACACCTCTTTCGTATTCTATCTCGGTGCCGCGGACCTATACGACCTGGGCGACGCCACGAGCACATCCTCGTCGTCCCAGCCCCAGGTGGCCCTCAACCTGTCCACGCACTCCTCACAGGCCCTGGAAGGCGCGGCAGGAGCGGAAATCCACCTGGAAGGCGGAAGGGGGCTCAAACCGGTAATCAAGGCGGCATCCCTGAGGGAAAAGGTCATCGAGACGATATCGAAATACGGGAATCCGGCCTCCGCGATAATCAGCAAAGCCAGCATAGTCCTGCCGTTTGATTTTCCCGACGACTACAGGGACATACGCAAATACCCGACCCAGCTGAGCCCGACATGCCGCATCGCATATGACGACGGCACGGTGAGGTACGCGGGCCTCAGCGACGCCAGCGCCTCGGATGAGAACCAGGGAGACATCAACCGTTCGCTGTGCAACTACGCCCCGGATATAACACACCACATCCAGGAACTCATATCGGCCGACGAAAGCAAACTGGACAATTACGACATCTGGATGCTCGCAATGGCAGGCGAAAAGGTCACCACGCACGGGTCTTCGACATCTTCGGACGCTGCCGACCTGTACCAGGAACTGGCTTATGCAAGCTATTACAGCAGCCTGTACGGCGGGGATTATTATGGAGGGAGCTACTACGACAGCTATTACAACAACTATTACAATTACATGATGCTGGCCGAGATGATGTCGCAGCAGGCCTCCGCAAGTACCACCTCAACGCAGCTGCAGATGGATATCCACCGCTTCTACCACTGCCGGCTGCACGGGCCCGCATCGGCCACGAAGAAGCCTTCCTTCCGCCTGACCTTCGCCATTCCGGCCGAATAGGGTGAATTGGTAAATTTTTTATATATTTGCAGACCGGACTTGTCCGTAAAAATCAGCCAAGTCCCTATGAATTAGAAATTTAATTAAACAATCCTATTATGACACAGGAAGAAATCGTAAAAAAGGTTAAGGACATCATCGTTGACAAGCTCGGCGTCGAAGATTCTGAAGTGACTGAGAGCGCCAACTTCACCAATGACCTCGGTGCCGATTCTCTCGATACCGTCGAGCTCCTTATGGAATTCGAAAGGGTTTTCTCCATCAAGATTCCCGATGAGGACGCCGGCAGCATCGCTACCGTAGCTGACGCCATCAAGTACGTTGAAGGCAAAGTGAACGCCCAGTAACCTGATTTTGCAACAAATGAACCCGGGGATTGCTCTCCGGGTTTTTTTGTATTCCACCTTCCGTTCCTCCGCATCCGCCTGCCCCGGACCATAATCGACCCGGGCTCAAGATAATGTCCCAAAAAGTGTGTCCTGGTAGGTAGAAAGAAGAAAGTCTGTAAATTTAAAGTGCCTTAAAAGAACATTCATGTTCAACTTTAAAAATACAGACTTATGATTACTTTTACAAAGGAACAACTTTCTGAGGTAATGTGCAAGCATGCCGAGAAAGAAAATGGACTTCATGACCTTTTGGAGATTATGTTGGAGAGCCTGATGGTGGCGGAACGTAGCGAGTTCTTGCACGAACAGGAAGACCACAACAAGGGGAACGGCTTTCGCTTTGGGCATACCTATGGCCACGGCCGTAAACTGGAGTTCAGGATCCCCAGGGACCGTTTCGGGAACTTCCATCCCAAGATCCTGGCCATCCTTCGGGACCAGGAAGAGGAGTGCGAGAAGCTGGCCGGAAGCCTCTACACGAAGGGTTTGACGCAGAGTCAGGTAGGCCAGGTGTTCGATGAGATCTACGGAGAGCACTACAGCAAGTCGAGCATATCCAGGATGATTGATTACGTCCGCAAGGAAGTGGATGCATGGCTTGACAGGGGCCTTGACGAGTACTATCCCATCGTGTTCGTGGACTGCGTCCATGTCAAAGTGTTCCGCAAGAAGAAAGCTGCCACAGAGGCGTTCTATGTGGTTCTGGCCGTGACAGAAGAAGGCACTCGCGAAGTGCTTG
>ERZ842401.256-NODE-256-length-74161-cov-12.210361_pt1 | contig 74161 bp, 62 predicted proteins | sample MGYA00521270_ERZ842401 | MGnify/ENA primary metagenome ERZ842401 (study PRJEB31892, sample SAMEA3878208) | bioreactor metagenome | biome: Moose rumen | place: Sweden | collected 2011-10 | study: EMG produced TPA metagenomics assembly of the PRJEB12797 data set...
GGCTCTTTCTGCTCTGCCTGGAAGTTTGTGTCATATACTTCCTTTCCTTCAAGCTCCTCACGCAGTATGCGGTCAATGAGTTCGAGCTGGTTAGGTGTAACTGTGGTGGCAAGCCTTGCCTTTACTTCAAGAATGAAAATTTCCTTCATATCGGTTCTCCTTAAAATTAGTTTCTAAGGAATTTGTCGGAACGGATGCTTAAGGATTCAGTTTCCAGTGGCCGTAATGATTACGCGCACTGGCCGTGATGATTATGTCCACTGGTCAAGCTGAGTTTGCGTACTGGCCAGACTGAGTTTGCGCCTGACCAAAATGAGTTTAACTTGAGCTATAGATGTTATAGCTTAAAAATATTCTATTTTAAGAGGAGTTTAATAAAATATGTCAAAATTCGTGCCCATATCCCGACAAATAGCCATTTGCATGGCCAAGGGACGGAATTTCGGGCGGTTTTATTGAACGTTGCTTAATACTATACCGTTTGGCTTAAAGAAAGACTGCTAGATTTTCTGATAGCCTTAGTTTTTTGTGGGAAACAGGTTTATTCGATAACTATGTATGTATGCTCTTTTTGCGGAAATTCTTTCCGATTGAATTTCAGTGATATTGTCGTGTCTTCTGCTTTGCCAATCTTTATCAGGACAATGCCGTAGGGACGTATGTCATGGTGTGCATTGTATGGATAGCATGAAGGACCGTCATATTTGTAGCCTTTTGTATCATATTCCGTTTTATGCACATTCCACATGTATGCATTTGTTTGAGACTTGCACACGCAATCTATTGAAAACTCTTTGAGGAGTGTTGCAATGTTTTTTCCCGTTGCATGCGTTATTGCCTTTATGTCAGAATACGGATTTGTTGCCATATTGTGTATGAGTGAACCTTTTTGGCATGTGTTGAGCAGCCATGCCCCGAATGTGTATGCCACTGCATACGAAAGCATGGCATGATAGTGTGATTCTCCACGATATTCAAGTCCGCAGTCTGCATATCCTGTATTGAACAGTGCCAGTCTGGAGTTTAGATTGTTGTTTTCCGGAGTTTGCTGCATCATGTTTTCACATAAAAGGGCCATCATTTCATTAAAGGAGTCATTGGGAATTTGTCCGTGAATGATCGTTTTTTGATTGTATTGAATCATGTGCTGAAATTCATGTGCGAGCGTTGAACAACATATATTGGCATCAGCTTCTGCCCATTGAGAATCAATGTATATATATTTTCCTTCATTGGAATAGGTAAGCATTTCGCTTGCATAGTCCTTTCCTTGGGGAAAATAGTCTTTTGAAGAAAAATAGCCTACCAGGCCATTGTTTTTCATGCCAATGTCATACAGTACAATGTTTACTTTTGTACCAGTACTGCTGACGTATTTCATGTGTTTCATTTCAAAATATCTTCCATTATAGCTGCAGAACATTTCATCAGATTCATTTCCAAAAAAAGATCTGATTGTCTGATACATGCTGTCAAAGGCTTTTGCAAGAATGGATGCTGATTTTTGTAGCTGTTCAGTATTGTAGTCATCGATTATCCATACGGAGCAGTGTATGCCCTGTGCTGCAAGGTGTGCAGATTTTTTTTTGTAAATGCTCATTTCAGAATTGACATCAACGTATATGTCTTTTTGGCTTCCGATGCAATAATCCTTTTCTGCTAGTTTCTTTGTTTTTCTTTCAGTTCGTTCAGCTTTTTTATCAAAGTTCACTACCTTTTCATATTTTGTGAACGTCTTTGGAGGAGTAAAGTCTGAACTGGGAGCCGTTAAGAATGTTTCTGCCACCCGATTGTTTTGTTTTGCATTCAGCGTAATGCCTTGTACTGCGGTAAGGTACTGTGCACGGTCTTTTGGAATTACGTTTGGGCTTTCATTGGTTTTTGTTATGTATACCGTTGTATCCAACGGAACATTTTCTATAGTAAGTGACAATGCTTCATCTGGTAGTTCGAAGATGCAGACATTGCCACGTTTTTCAAATGTAGTGTATGCAACTGTCCTGTTGATTTCTTTGCATGATACAGAGTAAAGTGGTATTGCCAACAGCACAAAAAAATGCCGTGTAAATAACAGGACGGTACGCATGTTCATGTTACTTTACAGTCCAGACTTTTCCGTCTGTCCTTCCGAAAATTTCTTCTTCATACATGCATTCTGCAGTCGTGCAAGGGGTGTGGTATTCGCCCTTACGTGTTGCCCTAAACTGGAATTCAACCTGCTGCATTCCTGCTGGAAAGTAATCCCAGAAGAATTGCATTTCAGCATCATATATTCCTTTGTAAGAAAGACCTCCTGTATAGGATAGTTTTCTTGCACTGGTAGGCTCTTCTGGAATTTCTTCGAGCGTTCCTGTTGTAACGAATGCCGTATTTAAAATCTCGCATCCGGCAGGAACTGGAGCCCTTACTGCTACGTATTCTGCCCTGATTCGTGAAGAAACGATTACTTTTTCTCGGTATACGTTTCCTGCTGTCAATTCATTTTCCTTTACGAGCTTTCCTGTCTTTACGTCTGTAATTTCTGTGTAAATGCAAAGACCTTCGTCGCGTGCAGTCTGTCGCTCCGCAGGAAGTGCATATTTCATTGATGCCGTATAATACAGTGTTCCTGTTCCCGTCTTGCTAAAGGTTGCATTTATTGTGCTGTCCCTTGGAGTCAGTGTTGTTTCTATCGGCTGGGCATCAACTCCCTTGAATTGACCTCTCAACACATTTGAGCCGTTTAAAAGAACATCCGCCGTAAAGTCCAACTGCTCAAGTTTATTGCTCTTGATGTAATCGTTCAATGCTATGAGTGCTCGGCTTGTGGCGGCTGTTGACTGCCATCGCCCGTTGTGTGCCCGTTGCATCTTCAGGAGTTCGTACAAAGTGTGCGATACAATGTCCTGTTCTGAGTGCTGCTCGTCCTGTAGATTTGTAAACAGTTGCAGTAACAGTGCATACCGTTCTGAGTCATCGTTTAAGAAACACCAGTAGTGGTTTTTGAACTTTTGCGAAATGTCTATCCCCCGTGCTGTCATTCTTGTATATGAAATAATCTTTTCTGACAGGTGTTCTGCCTGCTTCTTTTTTCCAATGGCAAGGTATGCAAGTGCTGCAAGTTCCAGCGTCTCTATGTCTGCATTGTCATTTTCTGCAATGGAAGCAAGCATTGTATCTTTTGATGCAACGGCATTTGTGTCAAGCAGTGCTGCTCCATAGAGTGCATACGCGGTTCTGTATAGTGTCCATGCTTGATTTGATTCTGCCATGGTATGCTCTGCTTCTTTTACAAGGTACGAAGCAAGTGCTTTTGTGTTTATCTTTCCTATGGGAATTCCATTTTGCTGTGCAAGTGCTACAATTTCAGCAATCCGCATGGATACATACGGACTGCTTTCCTTGGCACCCTTCCAGTACGGAAATCCTCCATCTGGTCTTTGAACAGCCCCCCATGTATAGAGTTCCTGTTCTGCAACTCCTTTGGGATGCATGACTTCACTGTTAAGTCCGAATACATGGATGTAGTCTCCAAAAGCAACAAGTGGTAGTACTGCTGCAGAACGCTGTTCCATGCATCCATACGGGTAGTGGAACACATATCCGACTGCTTCGCGCAATACGCCGAGACGTGTTGGATCAAGCTGTACATAGAAACTGCATCGTCCGTCTTCTGCGTCATGAGCTACAAGAATTTTTTCTTGTGCGGTGTCTTCTGTACTTCCTGTCAATGTGACCGTTTCGTATATGTACGGTTTTTCTATACACAAAGGAAGCAGGATTTTTTCGTTTATGGTGGTTCCCGTAACCGTGAATTCTACAGTTATCCAGCCTTGTTTTTCTGCTTTAATCGAGAACATCAAAGGCTGTGTTTTGTTTGCTGCAACCTTGAGTTTTTTACTTGCCTTTTTTTCTGAAAGGCTTGCAGATCCTGGCAGTTTTTGAATTTCAGTTTTATTCTGGCTTTGACCAGTCTTTTCAATGCCGTCATATACATTTAGCGTTACGCTGACATTTTGAGCTTTATTTGTCAGGTTTGAAATGACGACCCCCAGTTCTCCTTTGTCATCAAGTCGAAGAATGCGTGGCAAGACTGTGCGCACCGATAGCGGTTCGCTTACGGAAATTTCTTCTTCTGCACGTCCGAATGCATCTGCCTCGTCTATGGCAACTGCCGTTATGCGGTATGCGGTCAAGGAATCTGGTAGCGTGAACGTACATGTAGCTTTGCCGCTCTTGTCTGTCATGATGTATGGTTCGAACACTGCGGTTGGAGCAAAATTTGAGCGGATTTTCATGCCACTACCGTTGCCCGCATCATCAAAAGACATCATTGGCTCTGCAGCCTCTGCCATCTTGTACTTGCGCACTGAACCGTCTGCAACGCTATTTGATGCGAGCATGGTCTTTTCAAGTTCCGCGGTTTCTTCAAGTTCAATCTGTTCATACATTCTGAGCAGTGAACGGGAATCTCCTCCCCTCGTACGGTTGTAGAATCTGTTCCTGTCATAAAAATAGGAAACAGGATTTTCTACATGGTAGTCTATCAAGTCTAGGATTCCCCTGTCTACAGCCATTAGGGTGATTGCTGCGTTCTTTACGGGCTTCCCGTTTTGTGTGGCTGTAAGGGTAATTTTTGCTTTGTCACCAGGTTGATAATTGTCCTTGTCAGTCTTTATCTTGATGTCTATAGTCTTTTTTTCTGTATTTACATTAATTGCTGTTACTCCGTAGTAGCTTTTGGGAAGGTCTGCATTTGTTTGTTCTTCACCTATGCTGCTACGCGTAGAGTAGGTGGAAACTGATACATACACGACAGGAACATACGAGTCCTCGATTTTTACGTCCAGGACATTCGTTGGTTCTGAAACCGTTACTGTCTTTTCCGAAAGGATGCCTTCTCTTTCTATGGTGACAAGGTACGTGCCTTGTGGCAGTTCTGTCTGGGTAAGTATGTGTGCAGTTTCTCCTGCCTTGTATTCTTCTTTGTCTGGTGTGACTCGTACTTCTTGACTGTCGTTTCCGTTGTTCAAGAACCATCCGCTGCCTGTAACGTAAAAACTTCTTTCCGTGACTACGGCATTTCCCTTCGCGTCTTTGCATGAAAGTCTAAGCATGTATGCTCCGCTTTCTTTTGGCTTAACGTTTATCGTGCTTGGTTTTGCCGATGAAGGAATCTTTGCTGTTTTTGTGTCTTCAACAATCAGATCTTTTTCATAGCGAACGGAAACATAGCCTGAAGGTTCAAGCGTTTGAACTCTTTTCCAGTTTTCACGAATCAGTTCTACCGTTATGTCTCCAGATTTTGGCAATGAGGTCTTTGCAGGAAATGCTTCGTCAGGTGTAATGCATACGTAATCAAAGGAAACGGTATCTCCTTTTTTTGCGAATCCCTTTACGTTTTTTTCGTGGCTTATGCCTATGTAGAACAGTGCAGGGTGGACAATGGCAGATGAGCTTGTACTTATTGCCTGATTTCCGCTGTCTGTTATTTGTGTTTCTACACTGTAGCGTACGGGAATGCCGGCATTAGCGATTGTGTTCGTTGCCTGTGTTGCAAAAGCTGTGCCATCGGCATCAAGCATCCCATTTTCTCTTTCAAGAGTGCCATGGAGGTAAGGGGGTATAATGGAGCCAAAATGTAGTGCCTTGTATTCCTTTTTTATTGGAACAAATGCTGTTCCTTCATAGTTCCATCTGGAACTGTAGCTGCTGTCTGCGAGGCTTCCTCCTCCAAGATAGTTTGCTTGGATGCGTGCTGAAAGCGAGTCTCCGTATAGGTAGGTTCCTTCTTCTATGAAAGAATGTGCTTCAAAGCGGAGTTTTTCAAAGAACTGCACGGTTATGGGTATTGATTCAGTGGATGTATTGCCGTCACAAGTTCTATAATAGATGATGCTGTAATCGCCTGGATTTAAATCACTTGGCAGTGTGAATGTTCCCCAGCAACTTCCCTGTTTTGTAAGCTTGGCTTTGTTTGTTTCGTATGTTTGTTGCTTTCCTCTGGTGTAGCCAACAAGTTTTATGGTAACATCGGATTCACTTGCAGGAACTGCACTATACGTGCCTTTTTTCAGGTTGCGGTCAATTATCATGTATGAAACAGTTTCGCCCGGCTTGTACAGCTTTCTGTCTGTAAACATAAAGGCAACCATTTGTTTTTTCAGTGTGTTGTAAAATTCTGGAAGCGGATTTGTGTACCTATATTTTTGAGGTCTGCCCCAATTGTCAATTTCGTACAGAATTCTGTCGCTGTCTGTCTTTGCTTCAAAACACAGGCTGGTTGCTGTTGTCAGTTTGAGTATTTGATCTTCCGTAAAGTCTATTTCGGCAATGCCGCTTGCATTGGTTGTAGCGCTTGCAATGACAGGATGACTGTTTATGAGGCAATCGGCATAAGAAAGCCCTCGGTCAACAAGCAATGCATCTACGTGTGCATTTGCAACAGGTTTCCCTGTCTTTATGCTCGAAACAAGTACGACCGCCTTGTTGTAGCCGTACCGCACCGTTACGGCAAGGTCTGTCACCTGAATGACCTGTTCGTTTTTTGCCGTTGTCGTTACTGTTTTGTATTCCTTTGTCTTCCAGTCTCGGTATCTGTATTCGTACGGAATGGATGCAGAAAATTTTACGGCACCCCTGTATTCTCCACCTGTAGCCGAGAGGTATGGACGCAGGTCTATCTTTTCAAATGACACGGTGTTCTTTTTGAGTGAGTCTGTGTCTATTGTTACCGTTTTAGCTTGTGCTAATGGTTTTCCGCCTTTTGCATCGGTCAATGGCTCAATAGTATAGTATGCAGGTGCCTTGATGTTTTGATGGCTGAATGATATGAATGGCAAAAATTGAGATTCAAGCGTTGCATAGCCGTTGTTCTGAAAGCGTACAAAACTTTTTGCCGCTGGAGTTGTAACTGTGAATGTATGGTTGTTTTCAAGTTTTCTTCCATATATATCGCTAAAATCTTTCTTTATGGTAAGCGTATATGTCTGTTCATAGGTGACGGGCAGGGAATGTATGGTGATGGAATTTCCGCTTATGCGCAGGTTTTCTTTTGTTATTTTGTACTCAGAACCGATGCTGCATTCCACGTATTTTGCAAGTTCTTCTTCATAGCCGTCTTTTAGTTGTGAACTGAAATATACAATGACTGGGAGAACGTACTCATTGCTGTACCATGAAGGCTGCGTGTCTGTATCGGTTATCTTGAATTGTACCAGTGTGTGAAACGTTCCTCTTGTTTCTTTTTGAGATGCCCAGCAGCCCTTGTCAGCTATGGCACCTTTTTTTAGGGTGACAGTGATGTCGCTGTCTTCGGGCATTGCATCCAAAACGGTAAGGCGTACAATGCTTTTGTCTTCTTGTGCAGCTGAAAAGTGCAATGCGTGTGTTGTTTCGCCGTACTTTGCCTGTACGGAAAGATATTCTTTTACTATGTTTGCATTGACAGGTGCATTGAAAAACACTGCAATGTCTTTTGCCAGTGATATCGGTACATTCTGACGTTCAACAAAGTGATGTTCTTTTTCTTGTTCATAGCCTGGATGCACTGATGTAATTTTTAGATCTTCTGAGTGAAATGTATACTCGAGAGGGCCTTGAATGGATATTCCAGTAAGTGATGTGAGTTTTGGATTTATCTTGACGGTGTATGTTTTCTGAGGAATGACTTCTTCTTCGCTTTCAAAGCTGAGGATGCTGGAACCGTACCATCGGAACACACCTTTTAGGGGCGGTTCAATGCTTGCGGCAGTACTCGTTGACTGTGGCATACCCAATGCCTTCAGCTCTGTGACTGGCTGCGAAAAATGAATCTGAATGGCAGGATATGTTACGCTAGCAGGAAGTTCATCCTGAGGTGTTACTCGAATTACTCTGAAATCACTGTTCTGAGCCTGTACTGAAAAAATACTTATAAAAGATGTTGCTATCATGGCGGTAAAAAATCTTATTATATCCTTGTGCATTAATTTCCTCTGAAAGAAAAACACTTTGCTGCAAGGGTTGTTACAGGCATCTGTCTGAAAACTGTTTGGGAGGATGTGCCTTGGAGTGTGTGATACAATTGCCGAGATGTTCCTGTCGCAGTTGCTGCGGTAATCGTACTGCTATTCCAGATGCAACAGCTGCCACATCTGATGCATTTCATCGCTGGACATGACTAGCGGCAGGTAGTCAGTCAGATTAGGGTAGCCGTCTGTATCTGGTTCTGATACAATGCCTGTGTAAGAGGCCTTGTTTTGCCGCAGAATGTTCTGTACGTCCAAAAACTGGTCGGAACTGCAGGAATGGTTCAGGTGTATGCTGCAGTCTATGCCTGCAATGGAAAGACACGCTACAATGAAGAGTGTGCCGTTGGTATTCTGCATGTATATCCTTGCATTGTGTTCTTGTTCATGGTATGAGTACCATGGTTCTTGCTGTTTCGCTGCCTGCCGTTTGGATATGATGAATGCAGACAGGAAGATGGCTGTGAGTGCTGCAATTGTAAGAATTGTACGGACTGCAATGATTTTTTTATTCATGGATGCAGTCTACTTGTACAACAGTTCTGCTTCAAAAGATGTTCCGTCTTCTGTTTCTCCGCATACGGAAATCTTTCTTTTAGTATCATCACAGTGACCGTATATTTTGAGCTTTTGACCGAGCATGGCTTCTTTTGAATAGTTGATTCTGAAGTCTGACAATTCCTTGTTGTGATACTGAGGAGGAATGGCATCGGCAATGAAAGCTCCGTATCTAGAATTGTTTGTATGCCCGTTTGCATCAATGTCGGAATAACCTATCGTACGCTCGCACAGCAGCTGCTTTTCGGCTGGAACAAGTATTTTCCCGGGCTGCGGACAATCGTTGTCAGTTACAACGTCTACAGGTTTTCGCAGTGTAAAAAGCTTTGCGGGAACGATTCTTCGTGTTTCAGGACTTACTAAAAGCCACGTACTGTAGCCGTATACAAGGACTCTGCCGTCATCAGTGTCTGTAATCTTGTAGCCCCTGCGAAGTTGTATCGGTTCGGGTTTTTCTTCCCATGTTATGATTGAAATGTTCTGGCTCTCGTGGGGATGATCTAAAAAATGGAATGCTGCACGCGATACCAGGATGTAAAAGCCGTGTTCTTTTAGGAATTCACTGGAAAGTCCCCGTTGCCTGTAATCTTCTACGGCTGAATCAGAAGTGAATCTGAGTAGTTCTGATAGAGAAAGCTTTCTGTTGTTTTCGCACTGTGAAAAATATACTTTTGTTTCATTGTGAAATGTATTATGGTCTTCTTCATGGAATTGTTGAAATGTTGTCATTGTAACTGTCCTTTGTGCAGCATGATATCATATTATTGCCTTTTGTGCAAAAGCGTCAGAATCCTGTTTTTGTTTTTGTTTTGAACAAATATTGCATTATAATAGTGAGTGTGCTATAATCGCCTGTAAGATGAATTACTACTGCATTATGGTAAAAACAGGCGGAGAAGAAGAATTCAAAGCCGATGCCATGAAAAAAGCTTCTCAGTATGCACAGGGATTGCAGTTCTGGTTCTTCAAGCGCAAGTTGCGCATTGGGGGAAAAAAGAACGGGCATGCAATTGATGCTCCCCTGTTTCCTGGCTATGTTTTTATGGGTGCAGAAACAATGGATGCCTATCTGTTTGAGAAAATAAAGTCGGCGCGGAATTTCTATCATTTTTTAAGTAGCAACATGAATATCATCAGTCTGCGTGGAAGCGACTTAGAGTGTTTGCATCATTTGATCCGATTTGGGGAATCTTCTGGCTTTTCCCGTGTCTTTTTTGACACCAATGACAGAATTGTCATTGTTGATGGTCTGCTTGCTGGCTTTAAGGGAAGCATCATCAGTGTAAATCGCCGAAAACAGCGTGTAAAAGTCCGCATTGAAATGTGCGGTAGTATCAATGCTGTTGATTTGGGGTATGAATGCATAAACAAAGTGTCTTTGTAAAAATACCTTTTGGTCAATGATTGACTAAAACCGCTTTATAATCTAGTATAAGCTACTATGACTGTCAACGAACTGCGTTCTAAGTACATTGAATTTTTTAAATCTAAGGGACACGTTGAAATCAGTGGTAAGTCACTGCTTCCAAACAATGATCCTACAGTTTTGTTTACGACTGCAGGAATGCAGCCTTTGGTTCCATATCTTTTGGGAGAACCTCATCCTTCAGGAAACAAGCTTACAGATTACCAGAAATGTGTGCGTACGGGCGATATTGATTCTGTTGGAGACCCAAGCCATCTTACTTTTTTTGAAATGCTTGGCAACTGGAGTTTGGGAGCATATTTCAAGCATGAATCCATCGCATATAGTTTTGAATTCCTTACATCACCAAACTATTTGAACATTCCGAAAGAAAAATTGAATGTAACTGTGTTTGCAGGTGAAAATGCCGACGGAACGGTAATTCCTCGTGATGAAGAGGCTGCCGCTCGATGGGAAGAAATGGGCATTGCAAAAGATCATATTTTCTTTTTGCCTCGCGAAGACAACTGGTGGGGTCCTGCCGGACAGACTGGTCCGTGTGGTCCGGACACTGAAATCTTCTATGACAATGGTCAGCCTAAATGCAGTCCTGATTGTCGTCCGGGTTGCCATTGTGGAAAATATCTTGAAATTTGGAACAATGTGTTCATGGGATATAATAAGGACTCTGCCGGTCATTACAATGAAATGCAGCGAAAGTGCGTAGATACTGGCATGGGTGTTGAACGTACTGTTTCTGTGCTGAATGGACAGAAGTCTGTGTATGAAACTGATGTATTTCTTCCAATTATACAGTGCATTGAAGCTATTTCTGGCAAAAAATATGGTGCAAGTGAAGCTGATGATGTTGCAATTCGTATTATTGCAGACCATGCAAGAACGGCAACATTTATTTTGGGAGATCCTCAGGGAGTTACTCCTGCACGTACTGGTGCCGGATACATTTTGCGCCGCATTATCCGCCGTGCAGTCCGATACGGACGCAAGCTGGGAATTGAAGGTTCATTCCTTACGAAGCCTGCACAGATAATCATTGATGAATATAAACATGCATATCCTGAACTTGAGGAACATGCTTCTTTCATTCAGGAGCAGCTGACGCTGGAAGAAAACAAATTCAGCAAGACACTGAAGGCTGGTGAAAATGAATTCCAAAAGTTGTTGCCAAACCTTCAGAAAAATCCGAAAAAAATTATTCCAGGACGTGTTGCTTTCCGTTTGTATGATACGTTTGGTTTTCCTATTGAAATTACGGAAGAAATGGCAAAAGAAAATGGAATGACCGTTGACATCGAGGGCTTTAAGGCTGAGGAAAAGAAACATCAGGAAGAAAGCCGTACTCTAAGTGCGGGAGCATTCAAGGGTGGTCTTGTAGATCATAGTGATGTAACGACAAAGTATCATACTGCGACTCACCTGTTGCAGCAGGCATTGGTAAATGTCCTTGGCGATGAAGTTGCTCAGAAAGGTTCAAATATTACTGCCGAACGCATGCGCTTTGACTTTAGTTTCCATCGTGCCATGACAAAGGAAGAAATCAAGCAGGTTGAAGACATTGTCAATGAACAGATTCAAAAGGATTTGCCTGTGTCCATGGAAATTATGGGACTTGAAGATGCAAAGAAACAGGGTGCACGAGCTTTGTTTGGAGAAAAGTATGAGAATCAGGTAAAGGTCTATACGATTGGATCTAAAGATGATTGGTTCAGCAAGGAAGTGTGTGGTGGTCCTCATGTTCAGCATACGGCTCAGATTGGACATTTCCATATTGCAAAGGAGCAGTCATCTTCTGCCGGAGTGCGTCGCATTAGGGCAACGATAGAAGGCGGTCTTCCGCTCGACAAATGAAATGAATAAGGATTGTAACTAAATTTTTTTAAAAAGGTTTATTTAATGAAGTAGGATGGCGTGGTTAGTACATGACCTTTAGTCTTTATTAAATAAGATCGAGGATTTTTATATGAAACGTCTTTTTATTGGAATAGCTTTTTTTCTTACGGTTGCAGGTTCTGTATTTGCACAGAGTTCTGATTTAACGCCTTTGGCTGTTATCAAGCATAACAAGTCCGAGACTATTACTGCAAAGCAGCTTCGCTCACGCATAGATTTTTTGAAAAAGGAAACGGGAGTTGAATCTTTTACGCTTGACCAGAAAAAACAGATTCTTGATTCTTTGATTTCTGAGAAGCTGGTGGCTCAGGCTGCAGCAAAGGAAGGAATATCAATTTCTGATAGTCAGGTAAATTCCGCTTTTCTCAATACGTTCAGCCAGCAGCTCGGCCAGCAGGTTACTGAGGCTCAGCTTTCTGACTTTATTGAACGTCAGACTGGCAAGACTCTTGGTGTTTACATGAAAGATCAGACCGGAATGTCTCTTGATGAGTATAAGGAATATCTTAAGAACCAGCTTGTAGCCCAGCAGTATGTTTTTAGCAAGAAACAGGAAGAACTGAAGAAAGTTGTTGCAACTGATGATGAAATCCGTAGTGCATACGAAATGAATAAATCTGCATTTGTATGGAATGATATGGCAAAGTTGTTCCTTGTCATGGTTCCAAAGGGTACTGATGCCGCAACTGCAAAATCACTTGCAGAAAGCCTGCGTTCTCAGTATCAGAAAAGCAAGTCTGCCGAAGACAAAATCAAACTTTCAGAAGATAATGGCAAGAAATATCAGGCTGGATATCTTGTTGTTGCAAAGACATCTTCTCAGGCACAGCAGCTTGGTTGGTCTTACGATAAGCTTATGGAACTTTTCAGCAGAAATAAAGGCTATATAAGTGAATTGAGCGTAACGGATAATGACTATCAGTTCTATAGTGTTGTTGACAAGTATAATGCAAAGATGCTTGAACTGAGCGATGTTGTTGAACCTGATTCTACGATAACTGTATATGATTACATAAAGCAACGTCTTTCTGCACAGAAGCAGAGCCAATTCCTTACAACGGCAGCTCAGGAAATTGCAAAATCTCTTGAAACAAAGAATTCTGTGGACAGAAAAAAGACAGGTAAGGCTCTTGATAAAGTCTTGGAGACAATGTAATAGATTTGTTTCGGAAATCTGCACATCAACGATGTGTCATCTTTGATGTATTGTTTCCGCTCAGATCAAGCATTTTCAGGCGAGAGCCTTGCAAAATGCAGATATCTAAAGTTGCTGTTCGTAAAGTTTGCCTTTTCGAACAGCTCTAATACAGGCAGGAGTATTCCGTGTCACGCAGAAAAGGAAGAATACTTGCTTTTCAAGCTCTCTTTTCCTACGATGTTGGAGGCGAGAGCCTTGACGAGCTTTTGTCATTAAACTGGGCAGAAGAAAATTTAGATCAAGAAACTGCTGATTTTGCCCGAATTATTATAGCAGGGACTATTAATCATCTTGATGATATTGATGAACTTATAAAAAAACACTTAACTGGAAAATGGGAATTTGGTCGGATTAACAGAGTATCCGTAGCTATCCTTCGGATAAGTGTTTTTGCGTTAAAGTATCAGCCGGATACACCTCCTCTGATAGCTATTGACGAGGCCATAAGTTTGTCAAAGGATTTTGGAACGGATGATTCATTTAAGTTCATAAATGCTGTCCTCGATAATATTCGAAAAGAGTTGCAGTCTTGAATGGAAAAAAATCTCGTGTTTTAGTTTACGTTCTCGTTTTTATTTTAACAGCTTTGCTTGTCGGAGCTGTTTTTGTTGCTTTTAAGCTTCGTTCTTCTCATTATGAAGGAGCCTCCATTTCTACAGAACTCGATCTCATTGATTATGACATAAAGCAGGGAAACCATGCTCATGCCATTGCCTCCTTGAGAAAAGTAGAAAAGCGTATGCTTGGTATCTATGAGCGCATTGGTATTTTCAAGCGGTATATGACACTAGGAGAAACGAAGCGAGCTGAGCATTGTCTGGCAAAGGCTCTTAGGCGGTATCCAAAGAATGTTGAGCTGACAGCTTTGTATGGCAATTTTCTGCTCAGACAGAATAGGGTAGACGAGGCTTTGTCACGTACACAACTGCTTGCAGATACGGATTATGCTTCTGTGTATGCAGAAGCTTTTTTGCGCAATGCTCGAACCCTGCAATGTGATGCAGATACCCTTTTTTCTCCTAAAAAAACTTTGTTTTCGTTCTTTTCTAAAAGAAGCAAGACATCTGTTTCTGATGATTTTGAATACAAGCTGTTTACGGACGCACGCTTTATTCCGATTTACAAGGCTGCTTCAAAATCTGGTGTTTCCCAATGGCTCATAAATGCAGCATCCTTGTTGATGCATTCTGGAGACTATGCTGCTGCCGCTGATGTATATATTCCTGCTTCAAGTGGGGCAAATCCAGTCGCTTTTGAGCCTTCGTATCATGATGCACTGTTTTGGGGGCTTGTTTTTTATGATGCAGGCAGGTATGCGGAAAGCCTTGCTTCGTTACAGTCTGCTGATGAACTTGATGCATCAAAGGATATTGCAAGTGCAATAGAGTTGCGTGCCTTGGAGTCCGACAACTATTACATTCTTGAAGACGATAAAACGGCTCAGGCTATGCGCAAAGAGATTTTGGATGTGTACTCTCCATACATGGAAGCCTTTATGGCGGACAATGTTCCTGTCATCAAGCGTATATTGCCGCTTTTGTTCATGAATACTGCTTTGTATGCACGCAATACAGGAGATTTGCGCGAACAATATGACAAACTGTACGAGCTCGTAACGTATTATCCTTCGTATGAGCCGGGACTTGCTGCCTATGCAGAATATGCGATAGAATCTCAACGGCGTCCACAAGAGGAAAAACTTGACCAACAGTTGCGTGCTGTTGGCTTGCGGACTGTTGCAATGGAAGAGAGGGATACCATTCCTGTTGTTGAATTGAAAGATGTAACGAGTCGCATTGATGCAGCGATTGCGGAAAACAAGTCGTCGGAACTGGTTGTATTGAAAGAAATTGTTGCAAGTGAACCATTGCGTACTGAAACGAATAATGTAAGGGCTTCGAAAGTATGGAAATTGCTTGAGGAAAACGAAATTTCTGCCTGCCTGTATCCATCAGATGTCATGCATTATGCGATAATTGTTTTGATAAAGAATGGAGATATTCAGAATGCTCATCGCATTTTCTGGGAGTACCTTGCTGCTGCCTATGGTGATGAGGGGATGAGCAAAATGTCTTTATGGGAATGTGAAGCGGCTGCCTATTTTTCGGCTGAACGTCAGGAATACGATCTTGCTCGTTCTTATTATGAGCATATCCTCGAACACTATTCAAAACGGATTCCAGTTACGAATACGGCAGGACAGAACGATTCCCTAACATTCTCGTACATAAACTTGGCAAACATTTATGCAGGTTATAATAAAGTACCTCAGGCAATTGATTTGCTGAACAAGGCTTCGGCTCGTGTAACAGATGAAACCCTTAAAGCTGAAATATTGTACAGAATGGCAGTAGAATACCTGTATTCGGGTAATGAAAGGGATTCCCTGCGATCTTTGCAGTATGCACTTTCTTTGAATCCTACTCATAGCAAGGCTCGTTTATTGATGAAACGTTTGCGCCAAGCAAAATAAATTTGACCTTCTGTCTTTTTTTTAGTAGATTGAATGCAGAATTCTTACAGAGGAATATCTTTACAATTTAATCGTATTATTTTTGGAGGATTTATATGAAAGTAAAGCCATTGGCAGATCGTGTATTGGTAAAACAGGCTGCAGCAGAGACAAAGTCAGCTGGCGGTATCATTATTCCTGATACAGCTCAGGAAAAGACGCAGCAGGCTACTGTAGAAGCTGTAGGTCCTGGAACTGATAAAGAAAAGATTTCTGTTAAGGTTGGCGATAAAGTTCTGTACGATAAATATGCAGGAACAGGCATCAAGATTGATGGGGAAGACTACCTTATCCTTAAGAATGCCGATATCATTGCTGTTATTGAGTAATGGGAATTTCTAGAAGCTTCTGTTTTTAGAGGTAACTTTGAAAGTGCGATGTTTTGAAGACCATAATTTCGGAGTTCAAAACTCCACGGCAAAGCAGAGCTGCTTAATGGCAGAGTGAACCCGACATTATATCTGTTGATTTTGCGTCATATTGTCAGATAACGTGATGAATGTGCACAAAACTGAGTCAAAATGATTCAAAATCAAAGTAAAATAGGTAATATGAGTTAAAATGGCTCATGTGTTGAAGCACTAAACGAAAAAAAAGCCTTTAGAGGCATTCGTTTAGTGCTTTTTGTTTTTGGCATGAAACTTGCTTATTGTTAGATAGAACTATTTTGGAGGTTTGTGCCATGACTAACGATGAAAATGTATTGAACATCTATCTGAAAGAAATTACAAGAATACCGCTCCTGTCTAATGAAGAAGAAAATGAACTTGCAAAGAAAGCTGCCGCTGGTGATAAGACTGCCAAAGATAAAATTGTAAATGCAAATCTCCGCTTTGTAATTAATGTTGCAAAAAAATATCAGAATCAGGGAATTGATTTGGTAGACTTGATAAGTGAAGGCAACCTTGGCCTACTTACGGCAATCGAGCATTTTGATGTTTCGAAGGGATATCATTTCATTTCGTATGCAGTCTGGTGGATTCGCCAGGCAATATTGAAGGCAATTTGTGAAAAGAGCCGTCCAATTCGCTTGCCGCTGAACAGGGCAAATGAACTCGTTCAGATTGAAAAGACTCGGAAAATGCTTTCTGGCAAAAAGAACGAAAAGCAGGAAATAGAGGAAATTGGAAGACTTTTGAATATGGACAGCTCTCATGTGCGTGAAATGATTAATCTCTCTCGAGAGATGATTAGTCTGGATTCTCCTGTTGTTACGAGTGATTCCAACAAGGCATCCTTCGGCGATTTTGTGGAAGATACTCGCTTTGCACAGCCTGATGATGCTGCCGTTGAGGAATTCATGAAGAAAGATATTGATGATGTTCTTAATACATTGAAGCCAAATGAGGCTAAGGTTCTGCGCATGCGTTACGGTCTTAACGGTTCAAAGCCTATGTCACTAAAAGAAGTTGGTGACAAGTGCAATTTGACAAAAGAACGGATTAGACAGATAGAAAAGCATGCCCTTGTTCGCATGCAGCATCCACGTCGCATGGAGCGTCTGGAAGCTTATGTAGCTTGATATTGTGACAATTCCTTTTTTGCTTGAGTAAAGGCATCGTATCGTGCAAGAGTAAGCATTGTCTTGTCTCTTGCAAGGTCTGCCAGCCCAAATGCAAGGTATCCTGACTGTGCAGTGCCTGCAACTTCGCCAGGTCCGCGCAATTTTAAATCTTCTTCGGCAATGGCAAAGCCGTCCGTACTTTCATGCAATGCTTTCAGCCTTGCTATGCCGCTTTCCGTGATGTTTTTGCCATAAATCAAAAAACAAAACGACTGCAGGGAACTTCGTCCGACTCGTCCGCGCAGCTGATGCAGTTCTGCCAGTCCAAAACGGTCAGCATGTTCAATGACTATGCATGTTGCATTGGGAACATCAACACCTACTTCCACAACAGTTGTTGCTATTAAAATTTGTATCTTATTGTTTCTGAAATCTTCTAGAATGCGATGTTGCTGTTCTTCATCTGTCTTGCTGTGTATGGTGGCGCAGGTAAACTCTTTGTAGACTGATGAAAGGTAAGTTGTCATGTCTTCGGCGGATTTTAAGTTTTCTTTTTCTTCGGAATCTTTTTTGTCTCCAATACGGGGATAGACAAAATATGCCTGGTGTCCTTGCACCAGTTCTTTTCTGACTGCATCATAGACATTATGCTCGTGGCCCATGACACTCAAATAGGTCTTTACACTTTTTCTGCCTGCTGGCATGGTTTTTATAGTACTAATGTCTAAATCTCCAAACAAGGTAAATGCCAATGTCTGAGGAATGGGCGTTGCACTCATCATAAGTACATCGGGAGCATGGGAAAATCCGTTGTGCGTAATTCTTCCCTTTGCAATGATGGATTCGCGTTGCGTTACTCCAAAACGATGTTGCTCATCGATGATGGCAAAATGCAGGTTCTTGTACTGAACGTTTGTACTGAACAGTGCGTGAGTCCCTACCGCAATGTTGATGTCGCCCTCTTTGAGAGCTGTCAGTACTCTTCCTCGCCCTGCTGCAGTCAAGTTGCCAGTAAGAAATGCTGGCTTTACGCCTAGCGGCTCGAGCAGTCGTGCCGCATTTTCTGCATGCTGCCGAGCAAGCAGTTCTGTAGGTGCAAGAAGTGCACATTGCCCTCCGTAGTCGATGACCCTTAAACATAAAAAAAAGCATACCAGTGTTTTTCCGCTTCCTACATCTCCCTGCAAGAGACGCTGCATTGAAAATGGCGTTCCCTGTATTGTTTCAGGAGCATTGTTGATGGCATTCAAATCATGTTCGCTTTTGTCAATATCCATGTTCATTTCGTAGATGGCTTGCATCTGGTCTTGTGTCAATGCAAACGAAAGTCTCTCAAGCAACTGTTTTTGCAGGGGCGAAAGTGACTGTAAGAACTGTTCCTTTTGCATGTCAGGCGTTGTAAAAAAAGGTGCCGCCGATGGAGGTTCTGTGCCGACTTGCGATTCCTGCACTGCTGGCAGAACTCCGCGGTGTGCAACAGCCCGTTTTGCCATGCTGTATTCAAAATGGTACAATTCTTCGTAAATAAGGGTACGGCGAGCTTCGTGTGCCTGCTGCACATTTTGGGGAGCATGAATCTGTATGATGGCTTGTGATTTTGAAAGCAAATTCCTTTGCCTGATGATGTCGGACGGAATTTCATTGTCGATTGCTTTCCCGTATTGCTTTAAGGCACAGGCGACTGCCTTTTGGAATGTTTTTTGTGACAGTCCTTCCGTCAACGAATAAATGGGAATGACCCTGCTGTCAGGAAGTGCACTTGCATTAAAGTCTTCTCGATTGCCATCATAACTCAACCGCTGCACATCGAAATCTGTTGATTGCAATTCTCCGTACTTTACTTGAAAGGAACCTGTTACCAATACAATGCTACCGACAGGAATGGATTTTTCAAGAAAATTCCTGTTAAAGGCAATGAGATTTGCTTGTGCAGAACCGTCTGTTATGGCGATTTTGAGCGTTTTCATTCTGCCGTAGCCAAACCATGAGTGCGCAAGTACCGTACAGACTGAATGAATTTTTCGCTCAGAAGCATAATCTGCAATGGGTACTGTCTTTGTCCTGTCTTCATAGTCTCTTGGATATGCACTCAGCAATTGACCCACGGTAAAGATGTTGAGTCGGGCAAAAAGCTTTGCAGTTGAAGGCCCTATTCCTGTGAGTGCATCAACTGAAGTACCTATATCAGCAAGCTTCATGATGTCTATGCTAGAACGGAAGCCTCTGGATGAGTCTTGCTATGCTGTTAATTGCGATGTTTCCGACTACATTCAGTATAATGAGTGCGACGATGGCCGTGATGAGAGCAACCTTGTAGGACACTCTCTTTCCGCCTGTAAACGTGTTGGTAATTCCATACGCCACTGCAGAAATGCTTGAATCAATGTAGTAGAGCACAGAATTTGATGCGTAGGAATTGTCTCCCCGTGCAAGGATGATAATCAACCGTATGGCAAACAGAATGATGATGAATGTAATTATGGAAGAGACGATTTGCCATGCCATTTCCAGAATGTAGGCAAGCAGGATTCCGAAGGAAAGGCTGCCTCCCGCTGCAATGCCGCTTAAAATGGAGCTTGCAGCACCCAGTATGCAGAGTGCAACTGCCGGTCCAAAGTCAAAGTTTCCGAGTGTAAGCCATTTTTTGTGCCTGAACCTGTCGATGAACGGGTCGCATATTGATGATAGGAACCGTGTCGCTCGTGAATAGGCCAAAGATGGAAGCCATGTCAATATGACCCGTATAAAGCACAAGAGGGCATAAATGGAAATGAGGGTTGCCAAAATGTTCAGAATGGTAGAAATATGCATCGTTTTTACTCCTGCTGTTATTCGCACCAGACATCATGCACAAGGGGCATGTCCTTTAAGGATTGTACAAATTGTTTGTCACAGGGTGCGGTCATCTGTGAATTTGCTTTTATTATATACGTTTTACCGTCTACGTCTATATGAAAATATACATAACAATTGCCTTGAGCGCCAAATAAAATATCTTTTATTGGATTAATGTCTTTTGGAGTGGTAAAGCCCTGTTCCATCTGGATATGTACGCTCGTGATAGCCTTTTGCTGCAGTTCCGTAGGATCTTCGATTGAATCAACCAGAAGGCTTGGCGTTTCCCTGCTGCCATCAACCTTGCCCCTGAATGCATAGACCGATTCCTCCTGTATCTTGTCTTTCAGCTCTTCCCACACTTTCGGAAAGAACGTAATGTCGATTTCACCTTTAAAGTCGGAGAGCTTAGCAAAACACATTTGCGTTCCTTTCTTAGTCATGATTTGCCTGAGTCCCTGGACCATGCCGATTCCAACGTATGAACGACCGGAATTCTTGTTCTGCCATGCATTTTGTCCGCTGGTAGACATTGCATCCTTGAGTGCTTTTGATTCCTTGCCGATGCGTTCTATGTTGTCGCTGTTGACGCTTGCACATGTTTCAATGACAGATCTCCAGTCATCGAGCGGATGTCCGCTGACATAACACCCAATCAGTTCCTTTTCCATGTTAAGCATTTCCATTTTGCTCATGTCTTCTACTTCTTCAAATTTAAATTCTGCAAATTCTTGCTCACCGGTACTGTCAAAAAGGCTTGCCTGTCCGAATTCAGAACCTGCCTTCTTTTTTTCTTCATAGGCTATGGCATCTTCGAAGTTTCTCAGAAGTGTAGGGCGGTTCTGTCCCAACTTGTCAAATGCTCCCGTTTTGATGAGTACTTCGACAGCCTTTTTGTTGATGTCGGAACTGTTCATTCTGCCTATAAAGTCGATGAATGACTTGAACGGACCGTTTTCGGTGCGTTCCTTGACGATGGCTTCGGCGGCATTTTGCCCCATTCCCTTGATTCCCATCAAACCAAAGACAATCTTGCCGTCTACGACATCAAAAATTGAATCCGAACGGTTTACGTCTGGCGGATCAACGACAATCCCCATTTTACGGGCTTCTTCAATGTACACCGGCAGTTTGTCTGTTGACGTGATTTCGTTCGTAAGGTTTCCTGCCATGAACTCCGCCGGTGTGTTTGCCTTTAGCCATGCAGTGCGGTATGCAACAACAGAGTAGGCCGCTGCGTGAGATTTGTTGAAACCGTATCCTGCAAACGGAATCATGATGTCAAAGATTTCGTCTGCATGCTCCTTTGTGAATCCCTGCTTTACAGCGCCTTCCTCAAACTCTTTCTTTTTCCCCATCAGGACATCGAGCTTCTTTTTACCCATGGCACGGCGGAGCATGTCTGCTCCTCCTAGCGTAAAGCCTGCAATGCGCTGGGCAACCTGCATGACCTGCTCTTGATAGACCATAACTCCGTATGTTTCTTTCAGGATGTCAACAAGACACGGATCTGGATAGTGGATGGTATCGGGCTTCCATTTTCCTTCTATGTATTGGGGAATGTAATCCATAGGTCCAGGGCGATACAAAGCATTCAATGCAACGATTTCTTCGATGCAGCGGGGTTTTGCCTGCCGCAGGATTTTTTGCATTCCAGGAGATTCAAACTGGAACACGGCCACCGTATCGCCTCTACAGAACAAATCGAATGTCTTGCTATCTGTTTCGCTCACTTCTTCTGCATGAAACACTGGTTCTCCAGGCTTCTTATGCTTGTTTATGATGTTTTCAATGTATCGTATGAGCGACAGTGTTTTTAGACCAAGGTAGTCGAATTTAACCAGTCCGCACGGTTCTATGATGTCCATTGTGTACTGAACGGCAGTCTTTCCCGTTTTAGGATCCTTAAAGACTGGAGCCCAGTTTGGCAGTGCTGTTTTGCCTATGACCATGCCCGATGCATGCAGACCCGTATTTCTGTTTACGTTTTCCAGCTTGAAGCACAGGCGGAACAAGTCTTTGTAACGCGGTTCGTCCTTGTACGGAATGAGTTGACCGCCATCCGGCATTTTTTCCGTCGGTTCGCTGAAAGCATCCTTGAGCTTTGCTTTAGGGTTGTCAGGAATGCATTTTTTTAGGGTTGCAACTTCTGAAAGCGGAATGTCCATGGTGCGTGCAACGTCTGCAATGACTTGCTTTGCCTTTAGTGTACCAAAAGTAACGATGTGACCAACTTGGGGAATGCCATACCATTCTTCCGTATGCTGTATGATTCGTTCTCGGAATTCGAAGTCCATGTCAACATCGAAATCAGGCATGGAAACACGCTCCGGGTTCAGGAAACGTTCAAAGATAAGCTTGAATCGGAAGGGGTCGATGTCCGTAATGGTCATTGCATAGGCAACCAGAGAGCCAGCTCCGGAACCGCGTCCCGGTCCGATAGGAATGCCGTTTTGCTTTGACCAGTTGATGAATTCCCACACGATGAGGAAGTAGCCCGAAAAGCCCATCTTAAAGATGATGCCCAGTTCGTACATGGCACGGTCAACTATTTCTTTTGTAATTTCCTTGTATCGTTTTCGCAAGCCATCTTGAACAAGGTGCAGCACGAATGCATCCTGCGAAACGTATTCTTTTGGAATTTGATAGACTGGCAACGTGTCTTTCAGTTCCTGCGTTTTGAACTGGTGGATTGTAAGGTTGCACATTGAAGCGATTTTAAGCGTGTTGTCAATGGCTTCGGGGCACATGGGAAACAGCTGTTCCATTTCCTTGTCGGTCTTCATGTACCACTGGTCTCCTTCAAAATGCATGCGGTTCGGGTCTTTCAGCAGCTTTTTTGTACCGATGCAGACGAGTACATCCTGTGCTTCGGCATCTTCTCTCCGGCAGTAGTGGATGTCATTTGTGACCACAAGGGGAATGTCCAGGTCATGGGCAAGCTTTATGAGCTTTGGTGCGACTGTCTTTTGGTCTTCGATGCCGTGGTCTTGGAGTTCTATGTAGTATTTGTCCGGTCCGAACAAGTCCTTGTATTTCTGTGCTGTTTCATAGGCTCGCTTTTCATCGTTGAAGAGCAATGCTTTGGGAATTTCTCCCTGAATGCATGCAGAAAGACAGATGAGACCGTCATGGTAACGCTGCAGCAGTTCCCAGTCAATGCGCGGCTTGTAGTACATTCCTTCCGTGTAGGCAATGGATGAAAGCCAGCAGAGGTTCTTGTAGCCTGTTTCGTTTTGGGCAAGAAGGATAAGATGGTAATAATAGGAATGCTTTCCGTTTCGGTTGTATGGAATTTCCTCGTGCTTTGTGTGGTCTCCTTCTGCCACATAGAATTCTTCGCCGCAGATAGGGTTGATGCCGTTTGCATGGCAGATGTGTTCAAAATTGAGTACTCCAAACATGTTGCCGTGGTCTGTCAGAGCAAGAGCTGGCATTTTCAGTTCTTTTGCTCTGGCTATGAGTGTGTCAAGCTTGCTTGCTCCATCGAGGAGCGAATAGTCTGAATGTACATGAAGGTGTACGAACTTTGATTCAGGTGTTCCTTCCGGAGCATCTGGAAAAACGTGTATGTCTGCCATGAAAAAAGTATATCATGAAACGCTTTTTTTGTCAGAACTTCATCTTTTCTTTTCAAAAATGATTTAAAAATCTCGAAAACAGAAGCCCGTTGTAGATTAAACTTGATGGTAAAAAACTGTTTTTTTTGCTGGCAGAAAACGGTTTTAACCGATGAAGTCCTGCCGGAGCATCGTTCCATAACAGCTAACACAGCAATTCGTTTTTCTAAGTTTTTTGGAACAACCTCAGAGTTCTGGCTTAATCTTCAGAATCTTTACGATTTAGAAGAAGAAAATAATCATGCCCCTGAGTTTGAAACAATAAAAACGTATGCTTACGCGTAATACCACATAACAAGAAGTTCAAAACCGTTTTTACTGTTTAAAACGCTGGTTATGTGGACATCCGCACTGGAACGCTGGGCGGTATGGAAATAGATATTTTTACGAAAAAAGAATATACTGCAATAAAACATTTTTAGCAGGAATTTTTTATGGAAAAGAAACAATGTGCTGGAAATAATCGAACGTTAACATTAACAAATGAAGAAATTGAACCATTAAGACAAAAATTATTAACCGAGAATAATATTACAGCAAATACTGATGTTGTTAACAAAACCTTAAATGGTGATATTTTAAGTATGTTAAAATATGTACCAGATGAATTTGCCGATTTGATAATCATTGACCCTCCTTACAATTTATCCAAAAATTTCAATGGTATGAAATTTAATTCTCGTTCAGATGATAGTTATGATGAATATTTGGCTACTTGGTTTCCAGAGGTTTGTAAAAAATTAAAACCAAATGGTTCTTTATATATGTGTGGCGATTGGAAATGTACATCTTCTTTGCAACGTGCCATAGAAAAAGAATTGACTATCATAAACAGAATTACATGGCAAAGAGAAAAAGGTCGCGGAGCTAAATCAAATTGGAAAAATGGAATGGAAGATATTTGGTTTGCTGTAAAAAATCCTAATGACTATTATTTTGATGTAGAAGCTGTAATGATGAAACGAAAAGTCATTGCTCCATACAAAGTTGATGGTAAACCAAAAGATTGGGAAGAAAGTGAAGATGGAAATTTTAGATTAACTTATCCATCAAACTTTTGGGATGATATTTCTATTCCATTCTGGTCGATGCCAGAAAATACAGACCATCCAACGCAAAAAAGTGAAAAACTATATGCAAAACTTGTCTTAGCTTCGTCAAAAAAAGGTGATGTAGTATTTGATCCATTTTTAGGAAGCGGAACAGCTAGTGTCGTAGCAAAAAAACTAGGAAGAAAATACTGCGGAATTGAATTGAATGAAGAATACTGTATGTGGGCAGAAAAGCGTTTGCAAATGGCAGATTCGGATTCAACAATCCAAGGTTATTCAGATGGTGTTTTCTGGGAAAGAAATACACTTCCTTTGCAGCAAAAGCTTTCTAAGCAGAAAGGAACTGTTGCTCCAACTGCAAAAGAAAATTCTTTGTCAGGAAATGAAAATCAAGAAGAATTGCCTTTGTTTGCATAAAAAAAGTACATTAAGAGGTTTAGTATGTTTGAATTTGATTATAAATATGGTCAAAAAGAAATGAAGGAAGCTTCAAACTTCATGTTTGTTCAAAGTTGAGAAACTACCGCTGAACTCATAACACAATAAGATTCCACTTTGTCAATAGGATTTCAAGAAGTTCAAATCCGACAAATCGGTCGAGCCGACTTTTTATTGACATAATCCGTGCGGTTGATGCCTGATTTTATATGTATAGGTGGAGATTCTTCATGAAAAGCAACTTTTTCATAAAAAATTGAAAAACATGTGCGTAGAAACATGCGCATAGAGTTGACCAAAATACATATTTTCTGCTATGATACAGTAATCATGGGGGTGTAGCTCATCTGGTTAGAGCGCTTGCATGGCATGCAAGAGGTAAGGGATTCGACTTCCCTCATCTCCACTATGTTTAAAACTATCCGACCTGAAGCAATTACCGATAATCCTTTTAAAATGATTGGAAAAGACTGGATGCTCGTAACGGCATGCCTCAAAACTGTTGATGAAGAAGGAAATGTCCGTACAGGCAGAGTAAACACCATGACCGCAAGCTGGGGTGGTACAGGATTCCTGTGGAACAAGCCTGTTGCAACCATTTATATCCGTCCTACACGCTATACAAAAGAAATCATTGACCAGACCGATACTTTTTCACTGAGTATTTTGCCCGAAAACAAATATAAGACTGCACTTGACTATTGCGGAAGCCACAGCGGACGCGATGGTGATAAATTCAAGTCGGCAAAGCTTGACGTTCAGTACACGAATGATACTCCGTGGATAAAACAGGCTCGCCTTGTACTGATATGCCGTAAGCTGTATGCACAGGAGTTTTCTCCCTATAGCTTTACTGATGAAAAAATCCTGAACCAAAACTATAAAAAAGATGATTTCCACACAATGTACATTGGGGAAATCATCAAAGTCATAGAAGACAAGCGGTAACGGAAATTGCCTGCCCTTCCTGTTGTTTCTACCGTTGCAATGTTGATGTCTTAATCTTTCGCCAGATTTCTTCTCCTGCAAGGGTTTTGACAATTTCCATGGCAAACTCTTCGGCTGCTCCTGCTCCACGTCCCGTTATGACGTTTGCATCATGAACGAACGGTGTTCCTCCAACAAATGTCTTTTGAAACACTCCTGCATCGCTTTCCATGTCGGTGAAGCATGTCCATTTCCTGCCCTGCAATGCTGTTGTCTTTGAAAGGACTAGCGCAGGGGCTGCACAAATTGCACAAATCAGCTTTTTTTCAGCATCCATGGCATTGATAAATGTAATGGCACTGGCACTGGCCGCAATGTTCTTTGTTCCCGGCATTCCTCCTGGTACAACAACTGCATCGGGCAGTATGCCTCCACATCCAGAAAGATAGGCTTCTAGCGTAATGTCTGCTGTAATGCACACTTTATGGGAGCAGGTAACAGTTCGAGATTGCGTTCCAACAGAAACGAGGGTTACGTCAAGACCTGCACGCCGTAAATAATCTACAGGAGTAAGTGTTTCAACTTCTTCTGAACCATCTGCAATAAAAATGACAACATTTTTCATAAAAACGCTCCTTGATAGCAATTTTACAATTGAAATTATACCCTAAATAAAGTAAACTGCAAATAAATATGAAAAATGTGCTAGCTATTGATGCTTCCTTAAATTTTTTCGATTTCCTCAAAATGCAGTTGTCATATCAGCAGATAATGCTGGAATATGCAGACAGTGAAAAAAATGCATATACTGTTATGGCTTCTTGCGATCCAGAACTCATTATCATTGACATTGATGTTAATCTGCGTGCTGTAATGGAGTTCCTAAAAAGAAAGCTGACAGACCCAAATGCAAAGCATATTCCCATTATTCTTATAGGGCGAGAAGAATACAGAAAGCAGGTAACGCCGCTCATTTACTACGGCGTACTTAAGTTTTTTTCAAAGCCTGCAAAATTTGACAAGCTGTTTAGGACAATAGGTCAACTCATCGGTGCAAATTTTGAAGCTGATGAAACAAACAGTATTCTCGAAACCCATGTAACGGACGACACCATCTTCATAGAAGTATCAGGAGGACTGAACAGGGCAAAAATGGCAATGCTTCGGTTCAGGCTTTCCCACTGCATCAAGGAATGCAAAATCAAGACTCCGAAAGTGATACTGATGCTGTCAAACATGGAGTTGACGTTCATGGATACGTCAAACATTGTGTACCTGCTTGACAACATTCTTGAGGACTTTAGTATTTCAAATAAACACCTGACAATCGTAACGAAAAGCCAGTTTGTGCATGACCTCATTCATGGACGGCAGGAGTATGAGCACATTCGCGTGACAGACTGTCTGACATCCATTATTGACGACATAATGGGACAGTTTGCAGGTATGGATCAGATTGAAACGATTACCAGCAAGCTCTTGCTTCCAAACAAGTCAACATCGATGGAAGAACTTGATTTCCGCTTTTCAACCGACTACGATGGCACCATAATGAAGGTCTCCGATAATGGAGGCATCGTCAATGTTGCTATTGTTGATGACGATCCAATCATCCAAAAGATTTTGCAGGTTGCATTTGAAAAATCTGGTGCTGACACCTTTGTGTTTAGTAGCGGCGTATCGTTCCTCAACTCCATACCCGACCACTTGTACGACATCATTGTTCTGGACATATTCATACCAGACATGAACGGATTTGATATCCTTCATAATCTGCAGCATCGGGATTATGCTGCTTCAATTCTCATTTATTCTCAGGCTACGAACAAGGAATATGTCATCAAAGCCCTGACGCTGGGAGCAAGAAACTATCTGGTCAAGCCTCAAAAGCCAGGTCTTGTTGTAAGCAGCGCCTTTGAAATGCTTTTGAGACGGACCGATGAACTATAGCAGCATTGATTCAGGAAGCAGGTTTTTAGCAAGTACTCTGCACGAGGTTCGTACTCCGATTCAGACCATAATCAGTACAACTGAGTTGCTGGAGGATACAACGCTCGACAAGGAGCAGACTGAATATGTCCGTCAGATAGAATTCAGTGCAAACGTCCTGCTGCAGCTTGCAAACGATGTTCTGGACTTTACGAAGATTCGGTCAAAGGAATTTAAGCTGGAAAGCATTCCCTTTGACATCATAGAACTTACCGAACATGTGGTGGATCTTATCAGCATAGATGCATTCAACAAGGAACTCGAAGTTATTACCGACATTGACTATAGCATGCCGGCAACAGTTATGGGTGACCCCACTAGAATGCAGCAGATTTTGCTGAATCTGGTTAAAAATGCCGTAAAATTCACATCCAAGGGGTATATCCTTGTACGATTGTCCCACGAAAACAACAATCTGTACTTTCAGATAATCGACAGTGGCATTGGTGTTGTGAAGGAAAAGCAGCACCTCATCTTTAAGGACTTTTATCAGGTAGATGCGAGCACCACACGAAAATATGGAGGAACGGGGCTTGGACTTGCAATTTGCAAGAATCTTGTAGAAGTCATGAACGGAAAAATTGGAATGCGTTCAAACCCAAAAGGCGGCTCAATATTCTGGTTTACCATTCCTCTTGTGCAGTCTTCATTTGACATTGAAAAAAAAGAAACTCTTTCAGTTCCTGCTAACACTCGGATTCTCATCATAGACAACAATCGACTTTCACTTTCCTGCTTTGGCAAAAAGCTCTATTCACTGGGAATTTCACGCATAAGTGGAGCATCTTCTGAATCAGAAGCCATTTTAAAGCTGACCGAAGCTTGCAGGCACAACAAGCCCTTTACCACGGTATTCGTGAATATCCCCATGGCAGAGCAGAATGACTGGAGTATTGTCTCTGCAATACGGAACGAAATAAATCTTAAGAACATAAAGCTGATTCTGATGATTCCAGAAGGACAGATGAGGAAGGATTCAAAAAAGCAGATGCTGAACATGTTTGACGGTTATCTGTACAAGCCTCTGAAACGTGACCCTCTGCTGGGCATCTTTAACAATACGGTTCCAAAAGAGCAGCTGCTTGTCCAGCAGAAGGAAGAACAGGAAAAGTTGAACAGGACGGTTGCAAAGGGCAACCAGATTCTTATTGCAGAAGATCATCCTGTAAATCGCAAGTTGCTGGAAACATTCCTCGAACGGTATGGTGCAACGGTGTATCTTGCGGAAAATGGGGTGCAGGTCATCGAACAGGTGGTAAAGCATCCTGAAATTGATTTAATCTTTATGGATATCTTTATGCCGGTCAAGAATGGTATTGATGCAACTGTAGAAATACGAAATATGAGCTACAAGGGCATCATCATTGCCTGCACGGCAAACAGTGATCCCGACGACTTCAAGCAATACAAAAAAATGGGTATCAATGACATTCTGGTAAAGCCGTACAAAAGGGAATCGGTAAAAAAGATGCTCGACAAATGGAACACGGTACTCATGTTTCCAGAAGCAAAAAAGATTGTCTCCCTTACCGAAACAAACAACAAGGCTGCAGAAATTTGGGATTTGGCCGATTTTACCGACACCACGAACGAAGACAAAGAACTTGCAAAATCGCTGATGGATGACTACATTGCTCAAACTCAGAAATTCCTTGGACTCATCAAGCGTGAGCTGGGTAAACCTGACAGAAACATTGCAAACTTAAAGTATTATGCACATACCCTCAAAGGAAGCAGCTCCGCCGTCAGTGTACACAAGCTTGCTGCGTACAGCAAAAAAATGGAAGAAGCTGCAGATGTCCAGGATCTCACCACGTTTGAATCAATACGGATAAACTTTGCTGTGGACTTTTTGACGCTTAAACAGCTTGTCAAGTCATGGAAATCTGCACTGTAACGCAGTGCCTTTAGTTCAAAAAAAGGAGCAGGATATGAAGACTCTTGTAAAAACCAATTTTCACACGCACTGTACATTTTGTGACGGCAAAAACACTGCCGAAGAAATGGTTCAGTCTGCAATTGAAAGAAACTTTGACATCTTGGGGTTCAGTTCGCATTCAATGTATCCGTTTGCATCAAGCTGGCATGTTTCTGTTGGTCGGCATGGTGAATATTGTACGACGATCCGTGACCTTGCACAAAAATACAAGGATGTAATTTCCGTGTTGTGCGGATTTGAAGCGGATTATATTGAAGGTCTGTGTGCTCCTGACAAGAGCGCATACAAGGAGTTTGCTCCTGATTTTCTTATAGGTTCTGTCCATTATGTTACTGCGAAAACAGGTTTCTTTGAAGCTGACAATACTTTGCTGTCGGTCAGAAAAGGAATAGAAACTCATTTTGGCGGAGATGTCAGAAAGGCTGTTCAGCGGTATTTCCAGCTTGAACGCGAAATGCTGAAAAACTGTTCGTTTGACATACTGGGGCACCCCGATTTGATACGCAAGCAGAACACGGGAACTGACAATCTGTTTTCTGAAGATGAAGACTGGTACAGGCAGGAAGTTCTGGAAACAGTGGAGGCAATTGCAGATGCCCATGTCTGTGTAGAAATAAATACTGGCGGCATGGCTCGTGGATACATGCGCACTCCGTTTCCATCTCCTTTCTTTTTAGAGCAGTTGCACAAACATAATGTTCCTGTCACCATAAATTCGGACTCTCATGCAAAGAATACGATTGATTACTGGTTTGAAGACGCAAAGGAATATGCACGAAACGCAGGCTACACGGAGCTTGCATACTTTACAAAAGACGGCATGAAGATGCAGTCCATCTGACAATAAAATTCATAAAAAAGGGCACTGTGCTCGCAATGGTCAGTAGTGTCATGCTCATTGCAATACAGTGCCCTTTTCAAGCTAGGTTGAAGGAACTAACGGTTTTTCTTTTCTTCCTGTGCTTGACAGTTTATGCACAGACCTGCATAGGGGATAGCTTCCAGCCGAGCCTGAGGAATCTCTTTGCCACAGATAAGGCAAATTCCGTACTTTCCCTGTTTTATCCTGTCAAGGGCACCGTCTATCAACTGAAGGCGGTAGGCAGAGGCCTCTCCAAGAGAATTTAAGAGTGTACGGTCTATTGTATCGGAAGCTATGTCAGCATCGTCGCCAGTTTCGAGAGTTTCAACCATTTTTGCAAGCTGTTCGCTGCGACCAGCAAGGGACTCAAGAATTTCTTTTCTTTGTATCAGTAATTTCTGTTTTTGTTCTTCACAAAAATCTGCATTCATAATTACTCCTTGTTGACAATTATTTTTATTTTGTACATACTAATATACGCAAAAAAATCTAAAAATGCAAATGAATTCTGGAGGAATTTGTGGCAGCTAAAGATGAGGCTATTGAAGTCGTTGGTATCGTAAAGGAAGCTCTTCCTAATACGGTGTTTCGTGTAGAATTAGAAAACAAGCACATCATTCTTGCACATTTGAGCGGAAAGATGAGAAAGCATTACATCCGCATTGTTCCTGGTGACAGCGTAAAGGTTGAACTCTCTCCGTATGACTTGAACCGCGGAAGAATCATTTTCCGTGAACGCTAATTTATTCACTAATAAAGATATATTTTACAGATCGAACAGCATCTATTATTCCATTTATACCGACTATAAGAGCAATGATATTAATTGGGAACAGCCAGAACGTAAGTCTGCTTACACCTAAGCCCAAAATGGCATGAAGAATACCTTTTAGGCACTTTCTGAGCCAGTAAGAACGGGAATAGTTCTGTGATGGGCGATACGTATTCCAAGAGTGGTAGGTGCTTTTATAGTAGGTGTCCTCATCTGCATCATCGCCAAAACCTGATTGTGATGACGAATGCGATGTGGCATCATTAAAGAATTCCCAGAATGGATTTTGACCATATCCATAAGTACCAGTTCCATAGGAACTGCTTTGCTGGTTGTATCCATGCTGATGTAAAGATTCTGAAGAGCCATACAGGTCATATTCGCGTTTTTTGCTTTCATCTCCAAGGATGGCATAGGCAGCATTTATCTGTTTAAATTTTTCTTCTGCTATGGTGTCCCCTGGATTTCTGTCAGGATGATACTTAAATGCAAGCGTTCTGTAAGCTTTTTTTATTTCTTCAGCAGAAGCTTCCCTGCCAACCCCCAAAACTGAATATAAATCTTCCATAAATAGTTCCCTGTATTTCGTTTATGGAAACCTCAAAAGTCAGAAGTGTTTAGAGGTTTCCTTGCACTTACTACTACAATAAAACAAAAAAGTGTTAATGACAAGGAAAATAACACAATTTTACTGCTTAAGCAAAACCCATGTAGCTCCAGAACCACCGTTGTTTCGGTCAGGATGTCCTGATGTTCCCAGTCGCGAATCCTGTTCTATAAACAGTTTTACCATTGGACCAAGTACGGGATCCGAACCATGGCTATGTTGTCCTTTTCCGTGAATTATCATTATTTTTTTCAGTTTTCGCCTTGAACATTCGTTGACAAAGCTTTGCAAACGCTCCCAAGCTTCCGATCTGGTCAGTCCATGCAAGTCCAGTACAGCCTGCGCTTTCAACTGCTTCAAGTAATGTATGTCATGAAGCTTTCTGTTTTCATTTACTTCATCTGCAATCTTGTCTTTGTCTATGGTGCCGTATCGGTTGAGCCATACATCCATTGGGTTTGCGCGGCGTTGGTTGTCGCGTTCCATCTGATATTCATAGGAATATCCCTGTCTCATGGCTTCTTTTTCTTCTTTTGTTGGAGCGTTTGCTTTTTTATGTGATTTTTGAATTCCTTTCTGAGGTTGTTGTGCTTTTTTTTGGGATTGATCCCACTCATTTAAAATATCGCCGAAGTCCATGCCATGTAAACAAAACTATTCAATAAAAATTACATCTTCTTTCTGCATCCATCCGTAGGTATCATGCGAAACTACGTACAGCCAGTTTCCTGAATGTTTTTTTATGCGAATGAGAGACCCTTTTTGAATAGCCATGCCAGTGGAATTATCTTTTTCGGGAATCGACATGAGCATTCCTCCAGAAACAACCGCATGCTGCCGGTTTACGCGCAAGCCATAAAAAATGCTTACACCGGTAAAAAAACAGAACAACCCCATGAACAACAAAAAAAACATGTATTTTCTGCGTCCAAAACACACTGTGCTCAAAACAAAAGTCAGAACCACCAAACATATAAACACGGACAGCAGAGGTTTGCTCGCAAGTGCACCGACAGAAGGCAAGCCGTGCTTTTTTTCAAATGAAATTCGGCTGATATATGCATGTGAAGCATGAGGAATGGAATGACGTTCTTTTTTCAACAGTATGCAATATTCTGCAATGGCATCATCAGAAAGCTCTTCATTTTCATTGAGTGTCATATCGCTGTCGGGTGCTTCATAGGATTCGGCAAAATCACTGGTAGCAGAAAGAGGGGTAGTGGATAAATTCCGTGCAGCTTCCGTTACATGGACTGTGCGAACGGGAAATTCCAGCGAACACGTTGAACCGTTCAATGCTGTAGCAATGATGTTAATTTCAGGAAGTTTTTGGAACCCTTCAGACAGCGGACACCAATCAAATGTAGCAACGGGACGAAGTCTTGAAAAAACTTCAAATTGTTGCTCCGTTGCTGTAATTTTTGGTACTTCATATTCCGAAACCTGTTCGAACAATGAGTTTTCAGGAATCGTCCAAGAAACCCCTTGAATGGCAGACGCAAATTGTACCTGTACTGTATACTGAATGTGGGTTCCAACAGGTACAGACATTTCCTTTGCCTCAGCCCCATTATATGCTTTGTTTACAAATGATACTGAAAGAGATGGCTTTAAGAGTTGCACGTTTTCATATACATGCACAGGTTCGAAAGGTATTTTGAAAAAATTATCTTTTATCTGCAAGTCGCAAGAGAACAGTTTATAATTGCCCGATTTCAAGAACCTTACTGTTACAACAATATGAGTTCCATACGAAGAGCTGGTGCTTTCAAGAGGAGGAATGTAGGTTTCCTTTTTTACGGAAACGAGTTCTACCTGTTCTGGAATGGAATTCAAGTAAACCGACACATCGTTCGGTGAAACATTTTCAATGTCCACGTAAAATTCTTCGTTAGTCAAAGAATAGATGTATCCATTTTTTTGATGAAAATGTAGGTTTCGTATTGCTTCATAGGACCACTGAGCATAGGCAGTTCCCACTGCACTAATGAGAATTAATAGTCCAATGAATTGCTTTCTGAATTTTCTTGCTGCTGACTTTTCCATGTGTTCCTTTCTTTTTCCCTCATCATTGAATACATTGCATTTTCCAATGCCTGATCATCTGAATTTTCAGACACAGATGTTATGTTTCGTTCCTTGACATTGTTTTGAACAGAAATTTTTTCAAGAGAAAGCTCCAGATTGATTTTTGTCTGTATGTCCGAACCGTTTATCATGAGTGCCTGCTTAAAATACGAAGCCGCGGTTTCATAGTCGCCTTTTTTGTGGGCAAGAAGCCCCAAATCAAATAAAATGGCAAAGCGGACTTCGTCCGTTGCATCGGGAGCAATCTGTCCAAGACGTTCTGTCGCTGCATTGTTTTCTTCTAGCATCAAATATGTTGATGCGAGTCCATACAAGGCATATTGTTCAAGGTATGAATCGTTGTTCTGGCGGGCCATGTTCAATGCATCAAGAAAACAGACTGTTGCCTGCTGGTAGTTTTTTCTGTTCCATTCAAGGCGTCCTTCCAATATTGTTTTTCCGCAGGAAAACTGTCCTGAACAGCTTGAAAACAAAGACATGACTGCAATAGCTCCAAACAGCCTGAACATTTTTTTTTGCATGTTCAAATGGCATTCCTGTGCAATGACAGACAATGCAACGAAAAAGATGCCAAGCTTTAAGAATAGGGAAAATCGCTTCATGTTCTGAGTTTCGTACGTAACGATGGCATCTCCTGCCGTATTTTTCAGGAGCATGTAGGCAGAACCCTTTTCTTCTGCCTTGACGAAGGTAACCGGCACCTGCTTGGCATTTGATTTTTTTGCCAATACAGAATGAACGGCTGATTTGATTGCATCTGAGCGAAGGGCTGTATGTACGGGGGTTTTCCCATCTCCTGCAATAATTTCGCTTTCTGTTTCTGAACCAAATCCAATGATTGTTACAGGAATTCCATATTTTACTGCATCATGCAGTGATGAAACCAGAGCAGAATCCGTTTCTTCGCCATCCGTAAAAAGCCATATATACGGAGCCTGAGATGATTGGACAGGAAAAGAATCTATTGCAGAAAGAATTCCTTTTCCAAGACTGGAGCCTCCTGCCGTCATTAATTCTGGAGAAAGATTTTTAAGGAGTCCCCGAACCATTTCCTTGTCTTCCGTAAGGGGAATTGCCACCGTGCCGTTTCCTTTGGCAAGGACAACGGAGATGCTTGCATTGTCCAAAGAGTCCATGAGTGATTCTGCATATCTGGCAGCCGTTTCCAGCCGCGACAACCCCTTCTTTGTATCTCTGGCAGTCATGCTGTAGGAAATGTCAAAGACAAAGCATACCGCTCTGCCGTTTTTCTGGATGGGAACGACAGTTCCTCCCCATGAAATTCCTGCATACGCACATATAAACAGAATGACGGCAACTGAAAGAAAGATCGTTTTGAATACCAAAGGGTATTTTATTCTGTAACGTGCATCTTTACTGATGTTGTGGCTTAGCCGTTTGTATCTTGCAACAAAGAAAATGATTGCAAAAAACAAGGGAATGCATGCATAAAATGCAGAAGGCCGTTCAATGAAAACAGAAGAAACATTCATTACAAAACCTCCTGAAGGATAACTCGGCGTATGAACCATGACAGTGCAAAAAAACAGGCTGCAAACAGCATCAACACCGTATAGTATTCCGTATCATAATTCTTTACAATATAGCTTTGTACAACAGATTCATTTTTTGACACAGATGTAAAGGCATTGGAAAGAGCGTTCAACGTTTCTATGTTAAAAAAAGCTCCATTTGCAGCAGCTGCAATAAGAGATAGTGACTGACTGTCATATTCTGATTCCATATAGCCGGAATAGACATGTCCTGTGTGGGGATCGACATATTCAATGGGAACATACCCTTTTGTGCCAATACCCAGTACATAGAGGGCAATGTGCTTGCTTTCCAAGAAACGAGCTGCCGTATGAGGATTGATGCTCCCTGCATTATTTTCCCCATCGGAAATCAGGACAACAGCCTTTCGTGGGGCAGCTGACTTTTCAAGGTGAAAAGCAGCACAGCTCAGCCCCATGCCAATGGCTGTGCCATCTCCCATTTCGCCTGCACGTAGAGAATCCAGCCTTGTAAAGAAAACGGTCCTGTCCATTGTTGGCGGCACAACAACCGCTGCATCTCGTGCCATTTCAACTATGCCGAGGCAGTCTCCATTGTTTTCCCCTGCAAGTGTCTGAATTGCTTTTTTTGCAGCATCGAGGCGTGACATGCCGGCAATATCTTTCGCTGCCATTGAAGGACTTGTATCGACAACAAACACAATGTCTCTCCCACGAGAGGTATATATTTTCTTTTGATTATGGGCAACAGGATTTGCATATGCAACAATAAGACAGACGAAAGACGATATCCCAAAAAGCGTTGCAAAAAAACGAATGATCCTTCTGGAATTATGATGAAATGAAAAGACTTCTCCCTTCCAGTCCGCCAGTGTCAATGGAAACGTTATGTCCGTAAACAGCTTCATGTACCGTAGAAAATATAAAAGGGGAATTAAAAGCAGTAAAAAAAATGCAGCAGGATTTTCAAACTCAACCATATTTCTTCATCTCCTTTTCCCTGAACTCTAGTCCTTCTACATCTGAGATGGAAACCTCTATGATGTTTTCACGCTCCCCGTTCATAAACTCGGCACGATGTTCTTCTGCTGGCAGTTGGAGGGAATCGATGGAACCTCCTGCATACCGGATGTAGTCTGTTCGCTGAAGAAAACCTTGCAGTGAAAGCACTGCATTTTCCTGTTCTATGTTCAGCATGTCTCCCGTCATGCTGGATATGACAGAGGCAAATGAACGTGCTGTTACAGAAGAAAAAGACGTTCCGAATCGGTACTCGAGGTATGTCCTCATTATTTGCTGCCATGTGCAGGCAAAATCAATGTCCGAAAGTTCTTTCTTTTTTAGAGCCGAAAGCCTGCGCTTTGTAAGCATGGCATTTCGGTTAAAGCCGATGTTTTTCTTGAACTCCTCAAGTTTTTTTGCAATCACGGAAAAGTGGGCAATAAAGATTCCTCCTAAGACAAGAAGTACGAGTAAGGCAGATATCAATGCCCACAGTACATAATTTGTACCAGGCAAAAGGAGTGGAGCAATGGGAGTTCCTTCATCGGCAGACTCTGTTCGCTTTACTATAGAACTTACGTTTACAGGTGAAAGTGACAGCATAAAAGGTACTGCATCACTCGTGTTGCCGCACAGTTCATTTAAATTGCATTCTGGAAATGCAATTTCGCCTGTAACCCACGGAACAAATGTAATGATGATTGTATATGTAATGCCGACTCTCTGCAGCACTGCCTTTTTTACAAGGCAGATGGACTCCATGTCCTTGAATGCAGTAACCTTTTCATCAAGCAGAATCACGTCGCCATGTACCCTTGATGGATCTGCTATTAAAAATAAATCCGTCTGAGACTGAAATGCATAACGCAACTCGGCAGTATCGCCCACGTAGATGTCTTTAGGCATTACAATCTGTTCGTCTGCAAAGCAAAACAATGTACGAAGCAGTACCATGGCAAGCACTGCAATCAGTTGTTTTTGTTTTTTCATATCAGTTCTCTCTTAGAAAAAAAACTGGAAAGTTCATGTAGGGAATCTTCGTCCGTATGAACTGTCAAAGGAATTCCTCCGTGTCGTATACATTCATATTTCCAGGAATCAATGCGAGCTTGATTGGCTTTTGCCCATTCTTTCTGAAATGCTGAAGAAGATGTCGGAAGCGTACACGTGTAATTGCTTTCCGTGTCCTGAAATGATACCGCACCTATTGAAGGAAGCTTTTCATCGGAAGGATCACAGATGCGGACTGCTACAACATCATGTTTGTGGCACAGGCGCGAAAAAGAATCCAGCCAGTTCATTGTCCTGAAATCGGAAAACACCATTACGAGCGTTCTTTTTTTCAAAAGACGACCAGCCCCCAGCAATGCATTGTCCAAAGCACTTCCTTGCACGCCCGATGCATAGCTCTTTTCAAATTGAGAAAGCAGAAACATAATTTGTTCGTGTCCGGCTTTGGGTGCACATGAAAAATGAATTTTTCCGTCAAAGAGCACTGCTCCAACAGGGCTTTCATTGTGATACGAAGCAAGGGTCAGAAGGGAGGCACATTCCATTGCCTTTTCAAGCCTTGTTACAGAGCCTGAGCCGCAAAGCATGGATCGAGATGTATCGATGACGATAAAAATGTCAAGTTCCCTGTCTTCTTCAAAAACCTTGACATAGGGGTGTCCCATCCGTGCTGTAACATTCCAGTCGATTGCACGAACCTCATCGCCCTTTAAATATTCACGGACGCCACGGAACTCGATTCCCTGTCCTTTGTACAAGGAATGGAAGGCTCCTGTTTTCATGCCTTCTGCAAGAGACAGTGCACTGACATGCAACATGCGGGCTTTTTTAGAAAGCTCAGTCCTTTTATCCATATCTTACTGCTCCTGATGATTACGGAACCGGCATGAACTGGATTATCTTTGCTATTAAATCATCAGCGGTGACAGAATCTGCCGAGGCTTCGTAGTTAAGGACAATACGGTGGCGCAGTACAGGCTTGCATACAGACTGAATGTCTTCTGGCAATACAAAGCTTCTGCCAGCAAACAAAGCTGCAACCTTTGCACATCGCTGAAGGGCAATTCCAGCACGGGGAGAAGCTCCAAAGGAAATGTAGTGGGAAATATCATTGCGTCCGACATGCGTTTCTGCAGAAGGTCTGGTTGCGTTTACAATTGAAACAATGTAATTGACCAGCTTGTCGTCAATGGTAATTGCCTGAATGATTTCCCTGCATTTCTGAAGCACGGCAGGGGAAAAGATTTTTCTTACGGGGATGGTCAATGCAGCTCCGTCTGTGCGGACGATCTTGACTTCCTCTTCCGGTGTTGGGTACGGAACAATAATCTTCATGAGGAAACGGTCAAGTTCAGCTTCCGGTAGATTGTAGGTGCCTTCCTGTTCAATAGGATTTTGAGTGGCAAGCACAAAGAATGGTTCTGAAAGTTTATAGCTTGCTTCGCCAATCGTTACTTGCTGTTCTGCCATGGCTTCAAGCAGTGCTGACTGTACTTTTGCAGGAGCACGGTTGATTTCGTCTGCAAGAAGGACATTAGAGAATACAGGACCTTTATGAATGAGAAATTTGCCTGTATTATGTTCATAAATGAGCGTGCCCGTAACATCTGCCGGCAGCAAATCTGGCGTAAACTGAATCCTGCGGAATTCAAGCCCTGAAAGCTCGGCAAACGTTCTTACGGCAAGTGTCTTTGCAAGACCGGGAACACCTTCAAGAAGTACGTGGCCTCCTGCGATAAACGCAGTTAAAATTCCATCAATAACATCTGTTTGTCCGATTACCCGCTTGGCAACTTCTGCTTTGCAGGCCTGAATGTATTTAGAACAGTCCTCAAGATCAGTTTTTAAAATAGTTGATTCCATGCAGTAACTATCGGCACATCCAAGTGCTTACTCAATTGTATTTTTGTGCATATACTTTATAAAATATTGTATAAATATGCAAATTCAAGAGTAAAAATGATTGACATTCAAGTTTATTTTTTAGATACTATACCCATTATGATTACGCCATTAGCACAGGAATTAAATTCCATTCTTGAAGGATCAACTCCGGGAGCTCTCCTCTCTGATTTAGGAAACCGCCTTTATTTTCCAAAGGGCATAATAGCACAAAGCGGTGAAGCAAAACAGTTTGGAAAGACTGCAAACGGAACAATAGGCATGACTGTCATCAATGGAAAACCAGCCATTTTGCAGTCCGTCCATAAAAATGCACCTGAACTTTCATCTGGAGAACTGGTTGCCTATTCCCCAACTGCAGGAAATGCAGATTTGCGTGCCATTTGGAAAGAAAACATCATAAAGAAAAATCCATTGCTCAAGGACAAGAAATTTTCTCTTCCTGCAGTGGTGCCTGGACTTACGGCAGGCATTTCATATCTTGCAGACTTGTTTCTTGACAACTCAAAGCCTTTGATTGCAGCTGATCCGTCATGGGACAATTACGTACTCATTGCAAGTGCACGCCGCGATGCAGGATTCGTGCAGTTTCCCATGTTTGCAGACGGAAAATTCAACATCAAGGGCTTTGAAAAAGCCATGGAAGAACAGGCTGCTTCGGGATCTGTTCGTGTTTTACTGAACTTTCCCCAGAATCCATCAGGTTACAGTCCTACACATGCAGAAGCTGAACAAATTGTTGCAATTGTAAAGCGCCTTGCCGACAACGGAACGAAAGTAATGGTATGGTGCGATGATGCATACTTCGGACTTGCCTATGAAGAAGAAGTTGAAAAACAGTCTTTGTTTGCATACTTGGCCGATTTGAGTCCAAACGTTCTTGCTGCAAAAATTGACGGTCCTACAAAAGAAGATTTTGTATGGGGATTCCGCTGCGGCTTTATCACGTTCGGCTGCAAGGGGCTTACCGATGAACAGTATGATGCCATTGTAAAAAAGCTGATGGGTGCCATTCGGTCATCCGTTTCCTGTTCTTCAACACCTCCTCAGACATTGTTGCTGAAAGCATACAAGGATCCTGAAACAGAAAAACAGAAAAAGGAGTTCAGAACTGTTCTTGAACGGCGTTACAAAGCTGTCAAGGCATTTGTTTCTTCGCATTCAAGCAAAGAAATTGAGCCGTTGCCATTTAACTCAGGCTACTTCATGTCGTTCCACACGAAGACAGTAGATGCCGAGATGCTAAGACAGAAGTTGCTTAAAGAGCAAGGAATTGGTACAATATCCATCGATGCCCACACCTTACGAGTGGCATTCAGTTCTCTCGAAGAGGATAAAATTGATATTGTATACAAAGCGATTTACGACATGGCAGATACACTTGCCCAATAAATTACTAAAAAAGGCAGCAGCAGTTGCCGTATGCGTTGCTGCTGTTTTTTCAATCCTTTCCTGTTCGGCAACAAGCGAAAGGAGCAATCCCATTGTAATATGGACGGACAACGAGGAACTTGCTTCATACGTAGAACTGTTCAATGCAACTCACGATACACAAGCCGTCATCATTTATAAAAAAGAAGCCGTAAGGGCATTGCCTCCTGCAAAAGACGAGCAGACTCCAGATTTGGTCATAGCTGCAGCCTTAAAGACTGAAAACATACGCAAGTATTTTTCGCCCCTTGAATTTATGTTCGGTGAACACAAGCTGACAAAAAATACGTTTTATGCTAAACTGCTTGAATACGGAACATCACGGGGAACCCAGTACCTGCTGCCAGTCAGCTTTAATCTCCCGACAATGGTATTCAATAAAAACAACGCCTCGTTCATTACCGATGACCACATCATCATGCTTGAAGACATAAAAAGTGCCGCTTCAAAATTTACTGCAAAGAACGAAGATGGCACAATCTATCTTACGATGGGGTATGCCCCTTCATGGGATGCAGAATTCCTGTATAACATTACAAAACTGAAAGGCGCTGCATATAAAGAAGATGAAAAAGTCTTTTCGTATGATGAAAATGCCATTCAGCAGGTTGTTCAGTACTGCAAAAATTGGACTGCATCAAGCAATGAAAGCACTGCAACCGAGCAGAATTTTCAGTTCAAATACCTGTACATGAGGAAATTCAATCAATTGGCAACGGACAAATGTCTTTTTGCATACATGCCTAGCAACCAGTTCTTTACGCAAAACCAAAACGAAAGCTCTACAATATCATTCAGGTGGCTCTCGGATGGGGACCATATAATGGTCGAAGACAGCATCGTATCCCTTGGTCTGTATAAAAAAGCCCGAAACCCGCAAAAGGCAAAAATATTCATGGAATGGCTGTTTTCAAAGGATACTCAAAAGCTGTTGATGGAACGAATGAAAAAAATGAACCTGACAACGCCACAGTTTGGCATTGTAGGTGGATTTTCATCTCTAAAAGAAGTGAATGAGACTGTGTTTCCCATTTATTACAGGGAACTGCTCGAAAACCTTCCCATGGAAAACTATCTTTCAGTGCCAAATGCATTGCCTCCACGATGGGATACCATTAAAAGCAGGATTATTGTTCCTTATTTGACAGAAAGCATAGATACGCGGAACGGTCATGATGCAAAAACGCTGGAACAAAGAATAGATGCATGGGCAAAGCAGGCATTCTGATTTGTATATAAGGCAACGAATTCGCTAAACAACTTGCTGCTTCCTCCGATAATAAAATTAGAGAGGTGGCAATATGTACAGAAATTCAATATCCTTAAGTGCAGCTCCGTATAACACTCTGGCGTCTTCTTCAAGCGGAAGGCTGTATGTTCCTGTAAAGCCTAGTGCTGTTATTTATTCTCAGCTTAGCCACGTACATGGAACTGCCGCAAAAAACGGACAGAAAACAGTCTCTCTTGATAAAGTTCACATTCTGAATACATTGATTGATCAGCTCGTCAATATGGACAAAAAAGCCATATCACGAAATGATGTTCTTGCTTTGACCGATAACCAAAAAGATGCTCTTATTAAGAGCTATCAGGATCAGATACACAATGCCCTTGCACAGGCTTCTGTTCCTGATACGTATGGATTTGCAGGTCTCATTCCAGAAGCAGGAATGCTGTTCAATATTTCTGCATAACATTAAGTCCACAGCAGCCAGAGCAAAATTGCTGCTGCGGATGTTGTTATGACTGTAAACGGAATGCCAATCTTTATCCATCTTCCGAAATTCATCGGATAGCCTTCTTTCTTTACGATTCCCATTGCAACAATATTTGCACTGGCTCCAAACGGTGTCAGGTTTCCACCCAAACAACTTCCTACTAGCAGGGCAAACATGAATAGTTCTCGCTTCAGGTTCATGCTGTCTGCCATTGCAGCAGCTACAGGCAGCATTGCAATAATGTACGGCACATTGTCAACAAATCCACTGATGATGATGGAAACTGCAAGTATAATGAAAAAGCCCAGTACGCGAGAACCTCCCGTGATGCTTGCAAGGAATTGAGCAAAATCTTTGAGCAGTCCAATTTCCTGAATTCCGCCAATGACAATAAAGATACCTATCAAAAAGAAAATCGTTTCCCAGTCAAGTTCCTTTACCAGTGTTCCTGCTTCGTGCCATGTTTTTTTCTGGCAGAATACATACCACAGGAGTCCTATAATTCCCAAAGCAAGTACAAACAATCCGCTCATATAGGCAAAATCAATGTGAACGAACGACACTGCTGCAAGTCCAAAAATCATTACAAGCAAAAGTACAAAGGGAATCCAAGAAATGACCTTTGTCGGAGTCATTTCTATTTTGTTGTTGCCGGCCTTTGCAAAAAAAGCATAAAAAAACACGCATCCGGCAAGCATTCCTGCCTGTATGATGAAAAAAATGGACAGTTGGCCGTCATGAACAAAAAAGTCATTGAAATTATACCCTGCAAAGCTTGCAAAAATCATTGAAGGAGGATCTCCCACCAGGGTAGCCGTTCCTTCCAAATTGCTCATGACAGCAAGTCCAATCATAAAGTTTGTTGGATTCAGCTTTATTTTCTTGCACAAGGCAAGGGCGATAGGTGCCATAACCAATACCGTTGCGACATTTTCTACAAAGATGGAAATGATGCCAGTCATGGCAAGGATTGCTACGATTGCAATGCCAGTATTCTTGCAGTTTGCAATAATGGAATCTGCAATGCGTGCCGGCACCTGAGAATAAATAAACAAAGCAGCTATCATCATGCTGCCGAGGTATATCATGAGGACATTCCAGTTTACAATTTCCAGAAGTGCATGCTTCAGGGGATACAGAGCGGCATCAGTGCTGCCTTCTGGAATCGCAAAAACAGCCCCTTTGAAAACAAAGGCAAGAATGACAATGAGCAATGCCGCCGCAGTCGTAAAAAAAACTTTTCGGTTCTGAAAAATAATGACAAGTCCATACATGAGTATCGCGATTGCAAGAATCATTAACTTTAACTGTTCCATAAACAGTATTTTATCAAGATTAGCAGGTAAAGGGAAGCTGTTGCAAAAAAAAATGTATTCGACGTAAATTGGTATCAATTCTATAGAAGAGGAGGGCACTTATAGACGATTTAGACAGATTATTCTGCATTTGCATGGTCAAAGGGTAGAATTTTGGGCATTTTTATTGAATGTTGCTTAAAATATTCCGTAAATGTACATTGCAAACACGGCTCTCTGCCAGACTCATAAAATCCAGAGCACGTAATCATTACGGTCAGTGCGTTTTGTTGCAAAATCCAGTGCGTTTTGTTGCAAAATCCAGTGCGTTTTGTCGCAAAATCCAGTGCGTTTTGTCGCAAAATCCAGTGCGTTTTGTCACAAAATCCAGTGCGTATTCACGAAGTCCACCGTGCTGCATTTCTGCCTGCAAATGACGACATTGATGCATCCTTAAAGCATGCTGTTGAAAATTTCCCTATAGACCAATTTGAAGGTGGCAATGCATGACGGAAACTTTCATTCTTGAAGTAAAGGCAATCTTCATAGCCATGTCCACTAGTAACAATAAGAATAGCTTCTTTCGTTGCAGGAGTCATGCTGAGCTGGATGCAGAAAGCTAGAGTTTCTAGCTGTTTTCTTTTGCTTTTTTGTCCTGAATTTTGCTTTTTACGTGTTCAAGTACAGAAGAAAAGTCTTTGCTTGTCATGTTCGGGAACTTTTTTAGCCAAAATTCCGAAATGTTTTGTCTCCGAGAATATGCATCTACATAGTCAAGCAACTTTTTGCTGAACAGGGCTGGCTGTACGGCTGCATGTTCTCGAATGGAATTGAGCATTTCTTGGAATGAATCTTTTTTGAACCATTCTTCGTTTTCAAACCGTTCCATGATGTTTTCCCTAAAGGTCTTGACCTTTTCCATTGCTGTTGCAAAGTTGACAAGCTTGTGTACTGTTACAAGAATGTCTACAGAAAGAATGACGGCAAGCACGGCACTGATTGTTTCCATGTACATGGTAAAGACAGGAAGGGCCAGAAATTTTTCTATAAGGGGATGTATGACGTGTTCCATCGCGATGCCTCCAATGCCGAATGCCGTAGAGTTGAGCAGACAGCACCTTCCATTCAGATTGAACGGCATTTGCGAATAGTCCCACCATTTTGCATGGAACAGTTTTTCCAAGAGCCAGCTGGTAAAATATTCCAGAATACTAGTGACTATGACGGATGCAATGAACAGCCTCAAAAAAGTTGTCCGCCACGGGTACAGCATGTACAGTATGGAAAGTGCTCCAAAGCCGTAGATGGGGCAGATTGGACCGTGTAGCATGCCTCGCTTGACAAGTTTTCGGCTGCCCACCGTGCACCAGATTTCCTCGCATATCCATCCAATGAAGGCATAGATGATGAACATGAGGAATACTGTTGAAAAGGGCAGAGACGGCATGTTTATGGGTGTAAGAGATGGTGTTGAAATCATACGTGTTTTCCTTTTTGTGCAATTAAGTCTATGAATGAATCAATGTAGGTGTCAATCTTTTCGAGTGCCGTTTCATCGGCGGGCAGTGAAAACAGCTGCCCTTCTCCAGAATCAGGATTGTTTACGACAATCTTTTTTTTGTCCAGCAGGTACAGGTTGAGCAGTTCCTTCATGCCTGAACAGAACCATACTGCTGCACTGTCAATCTGCTTCATGTCAATGGAAATTCTGCCGTTTGCTTTGAGTGCCTTTAGAACCTGAATAGTCTGTGCTATGATTTTTCTGTTTTCTCCCTTTATAATGTCAACTGCATCCTGTGAAAAATATTTCTGGCTTTCCAGAAACGTGTAAATCTGAAAGAGAGGCGTTTTTTCGTGCATCTTAAAATATCTGTTTATGATGCCTTTGAATACGATGTCGGGCGGATATTTTTTTGTTACGCTGTCTATGTCTCTTGGAGTGAACATGATTGCTTCTACATATTCCCTGCAGGAATCCATTGTCTGCTTGATGATGTCATCGCGGCTTTCAAAGTGGTTGTAGAGAGATGCTTTTTTTATGCCGATTTTTTCAGCGATGTCTTTGAGGCTTGTTGCCCCCGTTGAGCGGAAAAATGCCGTGTCCAGCAGTGCTCTAATGATGTCGTCCTTTGAGACCTTCGCCCCCATTGTCCAGCTCCTTGTGAATGGCTACCATACGGTAGCACTATTTTATATCAGCCTGTCAATATTGTAAAGGGTGCAGGAAAGACAACAATTTCTTTCGTTTCTGCATTTTATGTTCGATAATAAAAGTATGGCAAAAGAGAATCCTGTTTCTATTTCAGAAGCTGAATTAAATTCCGTTTTGAACTCAATAAAGGATGTCAACACAAAGAACATCCATGAAGACTACAAGCTTGGTGTCGGTATTTCTCAGGCAGAACTGGAAAAAGTCTTGAAATCATCTTCCTCTCATGAAAATGCAAAGAAGACGGAAAAAACGGCGCGCGAAGAAAAGATTGCCCGCCGCAATGCCCATGCTGCTGAGGTTATGGAAAAGGCGAATGCAAAACTGCCCAAAACAGTTTCCGTTGTCTATGGTACGACGAGAAAAGAATCGGCATTCATTTCCGGCTTGAAACAGGGAGATTCCATTGAGCTGGATCGTCTGTATGGGCAGCCTGCAGAAATTTTGGTGAATGGAACATTGTTTGCCCATGGCATGCTCGAAGAAAACAACGGCCATGCCTGTGTAAAAATCATAGACATTGTATGACCGTGCATAGTGTATGCCGTCTGCTGAGATGGCAACACTATTGCACAAAATGCAGCACAACGTGTTCACGTTGTGCTGTTCGCTGAGCTTGTTCATTAACTTGCGTTTGAAAAAGCCCTGATTTCTTCAAGTTTTGCCATTGCTGAACCATTGTCAATTGATGCAAGAGCCATTGCATATCCGTCTTTGATGGTCTTTGCCTTTCCGCTGATGTACAGAACTGCCCCTGCATTGAGTCCTACGGCTTCACGTATGGTTTTTCTGCCTTTGCCTGCAAGAACGTCAAGACCGAGCTTTGCATTGTCTTCGCCTGTTCCGCCTGCAAGTTCATCTACATTTACATCTGTAATGCCGTATTTTTCAGGATCAATGACATACTGATATTCCTTGTTGTCCTCGCAAATCTGATAGACGTATGTCTTTGCACAAGGCGAAATTTCATCAAATCCGTCTTCACTGGTAATGACCATGACTCGTTTTGCACCGAGCTTTTTTGCTGCATGGGCTACAGGTTTCATCAAATCTTTGGAATAGACTCCCAAAAGCTGGTATTTTGCACTTGCAGGGTTTGAAAGAGGTCCCAGGACATTCATGATGGTCTTGATTCCGAGCGTTTTGCGTACTGGGCCTGCAAAACGCATGGCACTGTGATAGAGCGTTGCCATCAAAAAGCCGAAGCGTGTCTTTTTTATTTGTTCTGCTGTTTTTTGCGGAGTATTGTCAATTTTTATGCCGATTGCTTCGTAGAAATCAGCTGCTCCCGATTTGCTTGAAACTGCCCTGTTGCCGTGTTTTGCCATTGGCTGCCCGCAGGCGGCTGCAATGATTGCAGACAGGGACGATATGTTAAAGCTTCCTTTTCCATCGCCACCTGTACCGACAATTTCTGCAAGGTTTGCCCCGTCAATGGGAATTTCCTTTCGTTTTGCCAACAGAACCTTTGCACAGCCTGCCATTTCTGAAGATGAGGGACCTTTTGCTGCAATGGCTGTCAGCAGAGCGGCGGTAACACGTTCGTCCAATGCTCCCTCCGTAAGGTTTTCCATAAAAAGCTGAGCCTGTTCTTCCGTTAAGTCTTCCTTGCTGATGAGCTGGCTTAAATAGGCTGCAGTCGGAAAGTTTTCCCGATGGTAATTAAGGAACGCTGTAAATATTTTGTCTCCCTCTGTGCTTGCAATGGATTCAGGATGAAACTGGATCCCTTCGATGAGCATTGTTTTGTGGCGTATGCCCATGATGTCTCCGTCTTCTGAGCGTGCCGTAATTTCAAAGTCATCGGAAAGCGTAGACTCGTCAATGACAAGCGAATGGTATCGCGTAAAGGGGGCTGCCCTGCCGATGATTCTGAACACTCCCTTGCCATCCATTTTTATGGGATCAATGACACCGTGGCAAATGCGTTTTGCCTGAATAATTCTTGCACCGAATGCTTCGCCGATTGCCTGATGCCCAAGGCAGATGCCCAAAATCGGGATTTTTCCGGCAAAGTGCTTTATTGCTTCTTCGCTGATGCCTGCATCAGCTGGTGTCCCCGGACCTGGACTGATGACCAGTTTAGAAGGCTTTAAAGCTTCAAGGTCTGCAATGGACACTTCTTTTGAGCGCACCGCTTTTACTTCGTCTTCGGAAAGTCTCTGCAATGCCTGTACAACGTTATATGTAAATGAATCGTAATTGTCTATAACCAGTATCATAAAAAAAAACTCCTGTTTTTCAAACTCCTGTTTAGATTTCTGCACATTGACCTATTGCTGGTGGCAGGTTTCCTTTCCTTCGAGAACGGAACGCAATGCCCCCAGCTTTTCGTTTGTTTCTTCCCATTCACGGTCAGGATTGCTGTCATATACGATTCCGCCGCCAGCTTGAAGAGTCCATGTAGACTGCTGCTTTAATGCACATCGTATGCCAATGCAGAAATCAAGGTCTCCCGATGTCTGCAAGTATCCTATTGCACCTGCATAGAACCGTCTCTTTACCTTTTCAAGGCGACTCAGTATTTCAATCGCACTGATTTTTGGAGAACCGCTTACTGTTCCTGCTGGGAATGCAGAGCGTAATACCTGTATCTGTTTTGCATCTTTTCTGACCGTTCCCTGCACATCGCTTACAAGGTGCATGACGTGGCTGAAGTATTCACAGTCCATGAATCTCGTTACTTCGACTGAGCCTGGTTCGCACATTCTTCCTAAGTCGTTGCGCGCCAAGTCAACCAGCATTAAATGTTCGCTGCACTCCTTTTTGTCGTGCAGAAGGTTTTCTTTCAGAGCTTCGTCTTCTTCGGGTGTTTGTCCTCTCTTTCGTGTTCCTGCAATGGGGCGGATGGATGCAATGCCGTCCCTTACGCGGACTAAACTTTCTGGTGAAGAACCGACAAGCTGCCGGTTGCCGAAATCGATATACAGGAGGTATGGAGATGGATTTAACGAGCGCAGCCGACGGTAAATTTCCATTGCCGAACTTTCGCATTCAAGCTGAAGTCGGCGGCTTGGTACTGCCTGAAAAATGTCTCCTGCAACAATGTGCTTTTTCAGTTCGACAACCTTTTCCTTATATTCTTTTTCTGACAGTTCCAGATCCGTAATGGTTCGGCATGGATGAGGAGCCTCAGGAGGTGCAAGGTAGCTGAAATCCAAGTCTACCAGACGGTTCTTTAAGTCTTCGACTGCTTTTTTTAAGTCTATCTGGTGCTCTGTATAATTAAGTCCGAATATGTGTATGGTTTCCGTAAAGTGGTCAAAGACGATGTAAATGTGGCCTACAACAAATTCACTTTCAGGTACATGCAGTTCATCAGTCTGTGGGGCAAGCGAGATTGTGTCGCATCGTGCACAGAATTCATAACTCAAATAGCCTATACCGCTTGCAGGAACGGGAATGTCTTTTACAGGAAGTTCATTTTCCTGTGCAACATATAGAAGGGCATCCAAAATGTCCTGAGTGTGCGGCACTGTACTTCCTGGAGCTATCATCTCGACCTGTGCCCCTGCACTGGATGCCGTTTCCTGCGTGAAGGGAACTCTTCGTCCGTCAATTATGAAAGCTATGCCGTCGTCATCTTGCAGGATGTGGAATGCTTCTTCTGTCATGAGGATGGAATATCTTTCTTTTCCTCTATTGAACCGTGCGCTTTCCAATATGGCTTTTGCTCCTATCTTCCGTGCCAGAGAAAAAGGAGTATATCTGTCGCTCGGAAGTTTTGCATACATGCTGTCTGTGCGTTTTATCATAGTTACCTCGTTTCTTCTTACAGTATTTATGTTATACATACTGCTTGTTTCTGTCAAGAGTACTAACGTGTAAAAATGATTTTTTTTGCAGAAACACATGTTGATTCTTGGTATTTTTATACGTAGAGGGAAAAAAAAGGTAATGGTATACTGTAGTGTAAAGGCAACTTCGGTTTGCCGTCGAGTTTTGAATCCATGACAACGCAGTTGCTTCATTGCAGGCTTCAAGACACTGTACTTTCAATGACACCCCTAAAAGCTGAATTTTCTAGGGATGCCCTAAATAAAATTTCCAAGAGAGGTTTCTATGACATGCGAAATAAAAGATGATTTTTATGTTGGTGGAACAAAATTTCAGATTATTTCTGGTTCCATTCACTATTTTAGAGTTGTTCCTGAATACTGGAAGGACAGGCTTGAAAAGCTTAAGAACATGGGCTGCAATACGGTGGAAACATATATTCCATGGAATTTTCATGAGATAGAAAAAAACAAATTCGTGTGGGATGGAATGCATGATGTCTGCCGTTTTATTCAGACGGCTGCGGATGTCGGTCTGTATGTCATTATTCGTCCATCTCCCTATATCTGTGCAGAATATGAATATGGAGGACTTCCATGGTGGTTGCTGCAGGACAGAAACATGAAAGTCAGATGCAGCTACAAGCCGTATCTAGATGCAATAGAAAACTATTACAGCGAACTCATGCCAAAGCTGGTACCGTATCAGATAGATAACGGTGGCCCCATTATTCTGATGCAGATAGAAAACGAATATGGTTACTATGGAAATGATCATGCCTACATGGAATTTCTTAGGGACACGATGCGGCACTATGGCATTACGGTACCATTCGTTACGTCCGATGGTCCGTGGGGACATGCAATGGAAAGCGGCATGACGGATGGTGCACTTGCAACTGGAAACTTTGGTTCTAAGGTCAAGGAACAGTTTGCCGTTATGACTGACAGGCTTGGACACAACAAGCCGTTGATGTGCATGGAGTTTTGGGTCGGCTGGTTTGACAGCTGGGGCGACATTCATCATAAATCTGACTTGGAGCAGAACAAGATTGATTTTGACGAAGTTGTCCGTACGGGGCATGTGAACATCTATATGTTTGAGGGGGGCACCAATTTTGGTTTTACAAGTGGACGTAACTGGGATGCAAAAAATGCGGACGTTACTTCGTATGACTACGATGCCGTCTTGACGGAAGACGGACAGATTACTCCGAAATATGAGGCATTTAAGGATATTATTGCAAAATACCGGGATATAAAAGAAGTGCCTTTGTCTACGCACATCGAATGTGCTGACTATGGTGAAATCGAATGCTGTGCCCGAGTAAATCTTTCGTCTGTCTTGCAGAATATTGCACCGTGCACAGTGTCACCGTATCCGCTTTCCATGGAAGACTTGCAGTATGGTTCTGGCTATGTTCTGTACCGCATCAAGCTTGCTGAACATGAATGTGCAGAAGAAATCCAGGTTCAGGATTTCCACGATAGAGTGCAGGTGTTTTGCAATGGGATTCCCCTTTTTACGGATACGGAAGCCTGTGCTGTCGGTACATTCACTGTGCCTGAATCCATGCGCACGAAAGGTGCCGTACTTGATTTTCTGGTGGAAAATTATGGACGCGTGAACTTTGGTTTTGATTTGGATAATCAGCGCAAGGGAATTTTGAAGGGAGTCGCCGTTAACGGACACAGGCATTTTGGCTATGAAATGTATTCTTTGCCTTTAACTGGCGAGCAAGTGAGCCATGTCGATTTCAACACTTCTGTTCCTTTTGAAGATGGAAAACCGTCATTCTACAAATTTAAGTTCTCCGCAGACAAAAAAGCTGATACTTTTATGGAATTGAACGGTTTTAGTAAAGGATGTGTGTTTATTAACGGTTTTAACATCGGCCGATTCTGGGAGATTGGACCTCAGAGGCGGTTGTATGTTCCTGCTCCTCTGCTTAAAATTGGCATGAATGACATCATTGTGTTTGAGACTGAAGGAAAGGCTGGAAAAACCGTACACTTGAAGAAACATTCTTTGCTTGGATAAGGGTATGCGTTGCAATAATAAGTTCTGTCGATTGATGTGTGTTTGTTTTGTCTGTGTTCTTGTGCTTGTACAAGTATGTGCTCAAGTTGGTGCACAGGAAAAGTCTGTTTTGTTTTCCTACCGTGGAGGCAGAAATTACATTCTTGTTGAAAAAACGGATTTGCTCAGATATGACAATGCCAAGTATACAGGACTTATGAGCAGGGAAGTACAGTCGTTTGTATCTGAAAGCAACGCTTTGAAGTCTCATTCATCGGATGACAATGCTTCTGGCGAGGCATTGTATTACGATGGATATTTTTATGTGGTGCAGGACACGAAGCACAAGAAACGAGTTGTCCTTGAAGGCATTCATGATTCAATCAGTTCTCAATTCAAGATTACAAAGGATGGCGAGCTTGTCATGATTGAAGACAACGGATATCCTAGTTTCAGGAGTTTTCCATCGTACCCATCTGGCAAGGTGAAGGTTGGAGACAGCTGGCAGGCACAGGGAATGCGTGCTGTAGATCCTTTGAATACTGGCATCGTTACCAAAATGCCTATTATGGTTCAGTATACGTTTGTCCGCGAAGATGTATACAATGGTGAAGCTGTCTATGTCTTGAATGCAGCGTGGGCTACGCGTTACGGCTTGTCGTACATTGATGCCGATGGTGATCCTTCTCTGAAAAGTGCCCAGGGCAAGCATGATGCAACTATCATTGTGAGCCAGAAAATCGGCAATGCACTCGTGGTAAAAGACACTGTTGATGAAACCTTTTTGTATGATGATGGCAATCAGGTGCGATTCAAGGGAACTATTTCTTTATTTACAAAATATCCTCCTTCATACAATAAAAATGATGTTGTTTCGGCTGTAAAACGCACGCTTCCTGTTCTGAATGATAGTTCCCTGGATGTTCGTGAAACGGAAAAGGGTATCCGCATTACCATTGACTTGAAATTTAAGGCTGACAGTGCCGAACTTCTTGACAGCGAAAAGCTTCGGCTTGATAAAATTGCTTCTGTCCTTAAGGAATCTGCTCCGGATTCCCACTATTTGATTGAGGGGCATACTGCATCTACTGGCAATCCTTCGGGAGAACAGCGGCTGTCTGAAGAGCGTGCACGGTCTGTTGCAGAAGCCCTTGCTTCTCGTGGAATTTCGGCACAGCAGTTTATATGCAGCGGAAAAGGAAGTTCCGTTCCTGTCGATGACAATGCCACTGCGCAAGGGCGGGCCAAAAACCGACGCGTAGAGATTACTATCCTGCAATAAGAAAAAACATTTGCTTTTTGTACGGTTTTCACTGATAATGAGAGCAGGAGGTTTGTATGAGAAAACTTCAAGTCTTGTTTTTTTCCGCCTTTTTGTTGTGTCTGCCGTTTGTTTTTTCATGTGCCGGAGGCGGTGCGAGTTCTGAAGATGGAAGTGATGTTGCCGTCGTTTTAAAGACTACATTAAATAATGGGGGGGGCGAACTGTTTATAGCCGTGCCTTGGAGTCGGGAAGCTCTGTGAGCGTTGTTATTTCGGGGGACTATTCCGCAACTGCCACGGCGACTGTAGGGGATGACGGTAAAGCTACCATACGGTTTTCTGATGTTCCAACAGGGGCTTCCATTAGGGCTACTGCCTGCGTGATTTATCCCGACAACACTATGCGTTACGGTAGTTCTTCGCCCATTATCGTTTCGGAAGGAGAAAACAAAGCTGTCATAAATGCAATTTCGGTTTTTGATGCGACAAACTTGACTTTTTCTGATGTTGATGATCCTGCAACTTACGATCCGGAGTTGGGTTATTCGGTAGCTAGTATCCGCTCTGTTTCGGGCTTGCCCAGCATCGATGGTGTCTCCTACAGATATTTGTGGACTTATGAGACGGATGAGGAACGCACTAGTTCTAGCACAACATTGACGATTGGTCCTGGATTGTATTTTCGTAGTTGCCAGGTAACTGTGGTAACTCCAGCTGGAAACCTAGTCTTTAATGTGTCTCCTTAACACTCGTTAAATACAAAAAAATGCATAATTATGCAAAAAAATAATTTACAAATTACAAAAAATAATTTACTATTAATAGAGTCTCTGCATGAAACGGCAGGAGACTAGAGGATACAATATTATGAAAAACGCTTATGTTAATCGTGTATGGGAAGAGGTTAAGGCTAAGAATGCTAATGAACCAGAATTCCTTCAGGCAGTAGAAGAAGTTCTTACAACTCTTGATCCTGTTGTTGATCAGATGCCGGAACTTGAACCAAATGCAGTTCTTGAACGCTTGGTTGAACCTGAGCGTGTCATCCAGTTCAGGGTACCTTGGATGGATGACAAGGGAAACTATCATGTAAATCGTGGTTTCCGTGTTCAGTACAACAGTGCTATTGGTCCTTATAAGGGAGGCTTGCGTTTCTCTAAGGAAGTAAACCTTTCTGTTCTTAAGTTCCTTGGTTTCGAGCAGGTTCTTAAGAATTCTCTTACAACACTTCCAATGGGTGGCGGTAAGGGTGGTTCAGACTTTGATCCACATGGAAAGTCTGACAAAGAAGTTATGAGGTTCTGCCAGAGCTTTATGACAGAATTGTATCGCCATATTGGTGCTGATACAGATGTTCCTGCCGGTGACAAGAATGTTGGTGGACGCGAAATTGGATACCTCTTTGGTCAGTACAAGAGAATCCGCGATGAATATACTGGTGTATTGACTGGTAAGGGGCTCACATTCGGTGGTTCTTTGATTCGTACAGAAGCTACTGGTTATGGTTTGATTTACTTTGCACAGGAAATGCTTAAAAAGGTTGGCGATGACTTTAAGGGCAAGACATGCGTTGTTTCTGGTTCTGGAAACGTTGCTGAATATGCTGCAGAAAAGCTCATTCAGCTTGGTGCAAAGGTTGTAACGCTTTCTGATTCCAACGGATACATCTATGATGCAGACGGCATTACTCAGGAAAAGCTTGATTGGGTAAAGGAATTGAAGGGTGTCCGTCGCGGCCGCATTGCTGAATATGTAAAGCAGTTCCCTTCTGCAAAGTACTTTGAGGGCAAGAAAGTATGGGAAGTAAAGTGTGATTGTGCATTCCCTTGTGCAACACAGAACGAACTTCTTGGAGAAGACGCTCAGAAGCTGTTGGACAACGGTGTAAAGCTTGTTGCTGAAGGTGCAAACATGCCTTCTAACATTGAAGCCGTAAACAAGTTCCTTGCTGCAAAGATTCTGTATGCACCTGGAAAGGCTTCTAATGCTGGTGGTGTTGCAACGTCTGGTCTTGAAATGAGTCAGAACTCAGAACGTCTGTCATGGTCTTCTGCAGAAGTTGACGAAAAGCTTCACAACATCATGATTAACATTCATGCCAATGCTTATGATACAGCCGTTAAGTTTGGTGCAACAGACGGCAAGTTTGTAAACTATGTTGCAGGTGCAAACATTGCAGGTTTTGTAAAAGTTGCCAATGCAATGATTGCTCAGGGATTGGTATAAGTCTCTGAAACTGCGATGTTCTAAGCCGATGCATTTTGGCGGCTTAGAACACCTCGGCACCTCGAAAGCTTGTTTTGCAAATGTTCCTGCAAAGACGGGCTTTTCGGGGCTGCCTCTATTTGTTTCCTATTGTTTCTGTTTCCTGTTCTGTTAAAAGTCTGTATTGCCCTGGAAGCAGGGTTGAGTCAAGCCAGAGATTTCCCATTGCAATTCGCTTAAGGAATATGACTTCGTTGCCTACCGCCTTGAACATCCTTTTTACTTGATGAAATTTTCCTTCGGTTATAGTCAAAGTGCAAAAAGAAAGTTCTTCGGAGGCATTGTTTGCCAAGGTGCAGTACTTTTTTATGGTGTGAAAGTTTTCTGTGTCGTACCATTGTAGGTTTGCAGGTTTTGCTGTAAACGAGGGACTCTTTTTTTCTTGTTCGACAGTTATGCCTTCTGCAAAGCTGTGTTTGTACCATTCCTGTTTTTCTTTGGTACAGTAATCCCTTAAATATACAAGGTATGTTTTGGTGATGTGTGTGGATGGATCTGTCAATCGGTGTGACAGTTTTCCATCTGTCGTTAACAGAATGAGGCCTTCTGTATCTAAATCTAATCTGCCTACGGCATGGAGTTTTCCCAGGCCTTTTGGATTCACATATTTTTCTTCTATAGATTCGAAGATTCGCTCATGCCAGCCTTTATCTGTCGTGCAGACGGTATTCTGCTTCTTGTTCATCATGATGTATATTTCTCTTGGCAGATATTGAGGAATACCGTCTATTGAAAGCATGTCGGTTCGAGCATCAAGTAGCATTCCTGCTTCTAATGCCCGTATTCCGTTTACGAGAACAGTGTGTTCCTGTAAAAAACGTCGTGACCTCCTGTATGTGCTTAGGTTTTGCTTTACAAAAAACTCATCAAGACGCTGTATGTCCATGTGAATCAGTAGTTTTCCAATTTTGACAGCAGCTTGTCAAGTTTTTTCCCGTATTCCGTATCGGCTGCCCATGTACCTGCCAAACCGTATATCGTTGGAGCTTTACCCCGTGGCACGACATACTTGTAGCGGTTGTCAATGAGCTTGTTTTTTAGCGCGATGTCCGATGTTGTCGCGTAGGCATGAAGGTGCTGTATGTGGGCTCGTACACCAAGTTGTTCCGTTTCAAACGATTCCCCCGGATGCTTTTCGTCTATGGAGCCCAATCCGCAATAGTTGTGCATGTCTTTTGTAACAAGGTTTCCGAATGTCAGCCAGCCCGTTTCAAGACACATTTGCACGAATGCACAGTCGCTGTTGATTCCTTCTGCCTTTGCTTCAATAACATAGTAATGTGCCAGCCTTTGGACAAGCTCTTTGTCTGCACTGGGCTTGGAGTCCATGAAAAAAGCACACAGCTGCTTTTCCGTTTTAATGCCGTCATCAGCAAGAATTCTTGAAATGTATTTTCTGTGCTGCTGTGTAGGAGTTATACACCCTGTGAGCAATAGAATCACGCTGATGATGCATGCAAAAAAAACGATTCTGTTTTTATGAAAACGAGCTGGCATTGTTTTCATTATTTTATTGTTGTACCGATATATTCTTTTCCATCAAGAATATTGCGGATGTTCTGAATATTCTTGCCAGCGGCACAAATGACAGTCAGCTTTAGCTGTTCTGATTTTTTACTTGCAATAGGATCAAACGGACAATTTTTTCCAGGAACCCACTCATCGCCGACCATTTTCCTGAAATCTGCCCATGAAATGGTATCAAGAGGCTTCGCGTCAGGATTTTTGCGAGGGTCATCTGTGTATACTTTTTCTATGTTGGAAAGGTTTACCACAGTATCTGCATGAAAACGTTCTGCGAGCAACACTGCATCGTTGTCAGATGAAAAGCCTGGCTTCCATCCTGCTGCCACGAGTACTCGTCCTGTAAAGTCAAATACTTTTGTTGGATCTGTTACAACATCCTGAAGGCAAAGAGGTCCAAAAGCAGATTTTAGTAGCTGAGCATTTAATCGTGTTGCCATGATTCCGAGCCAGTCACCTGCGTTGTTCAAGTCCTGCTTGATGCCATAACAAGCATATTTTTTCTGTACGTCTGAATATGATTCTGTAACTTCTTTGAATGCATTCTGGTACATTCTTGCAGGACCGCCTCCGCCTGCTACCAATATCAGCCTCGTTTCCGTGTTTGAGACCAAATAGTCTATTGCCATTGAACAAAAATTGCGAAGGAACTCTGAATCTGGCTTTTCTGGAGCAATTATTGAGCCACCTACACTCAATACCTTTGTTATCATAATAGCCTCCTTAGTATATGCCTATTATGGCAGGAGCATTCCATAAGGAACTGTAATTGGATTCCGTGCCACGGGCTTCTTCCCATATTGACTGCAGGGCGTAAGAACGGGAGCGTTTTACTGTCCTGCTGTTTATGAATGGTGATTTTATTTGATTCCATCCTCTGCAGAATGAAATGTGCTGATTGTCCATGTTTCCAAAGTAATAGTCTTGCTTGTCGATAATTTCAGAAAATGGCGTGTATGCAAGACCTGCGCCCAAGGCTACATCTACTGGAAACCATCCGTATTTTTCAAAGTAAAGCTCTGTCCACCAGTGATTTTTTGTCGTGTATTGAGTATCTATGAGTACTCCTCCAAGAGGTACTGCCGGAATTCCAGCGGCTCGACACAATGCAGTAAAAATGACTGCAAAGCAATAGGCATCACCTGTTCCTGTTGAAATCAAATCCTCTGGAGAGGCTGCTGCTTCTGCATCGGGAATGTTTGTGACGGTGAAATTTTTAATCATGTAATTGTATATAAGCTTCGCCTTTTCGTAGTTGTTTTTTGTTTTGCCTATGATTTGATCTTTCAGTTCAAGTACTTTTGGACTTAACGAAGGAATGCCTTCATCTGGCGAAAGGTATGATTTGTAAAGCATTTTCGTCTTGTCCGAATAGTTTGGAACTTTTCCTGAAATGATGTTTGACGTTATTGTATAGTTTTTTACTATATGCGTTGCAGAATAAGTCGTGCTCTGATTGAGGCTTTTGTCCAGAGAATCTTGAAAGATGATGTTGAATATGTCGTCTTGGATTAAAGGGGCTGGAGTGATTGAGCTTGCTTCCACTTCCGGTTGAAATGCCGATTCTTGTGGGCGTGGCATATATAATGTTATGAGTGCATCGGTGTGTTCTGTTTCAGGCTTTATGTTTACACTTGTTTGCAAAACATAGGTTCGTGGAGCTGAAAAAGTTTTGTTTCCTGCTGGAAATGAAATGTAAATGGGGAACGGCTCGCTCTTTCCCCGTTCTGTTTCTATGTAAAGCGATCCAGAAACTGCACTGTCTGGTACTCGAACCTTAATTTCATCATCGCTCCAGTATTCATAGTCATAGTTTGAAGAAAGAGCTGTAATGTATTCTGGAGTTTCAGAAGCACCGTCTCTGTTTGCTGAAAAGTAGACTTTTGAAGTTCCTCGTGCGGTGTTAAAATTCATTCCCGAAATAGTTATGGTTTGCCCGATGTTTGCTGTTTCAGAACCATTTTCTGTGGTTACTGCATGAATGATAGGTATTGTTGCTTTGGGATCCTGACGAACTGTAGTTGGAATGCTTGATTTGTTTGCAAAAAATGCTGGCGTTGAAACTCCTGCCTGTGTTATTACGGTAACAAGACCATCCTGTACATTAGACGGAAGCTGTATTTTTATTTCAGTATCAGTCCAGTACATGTATTTGCTGTTCGTTATTCGGGAATTAGCGATGCTGACGTATGAATTTTCTTTTGATGCTCCGAAATTACTACCGGTTATAGTAAGTATATCCTCTGGGGACGCTATCGGGGGATTTATAGACGTAATAATAGGCTTTTTTGTATTTTTTTTTCCTACAAAAAAAGATACAAAAACAGCTATCGCCACACAAGTTAAAAAAGAGACAAAACGTATTATCGGTTTTGTTTTTAATAATCGCTTGTATGACGATAATGGATTCACTTTTCGGTGCCTATTTCAAAGGAAAGAATTGGTGACGAAAAATGAATGAAAAATCCCTTCTGATTTTCCTGCTCTGGCTGAGCAGACGTTTCTATAGGACTAAAAACATCATAGCTTGTTAAGGAAACTTTATTGTCTTCAGTTGGGTATGATACAGGATTTACAAAAGCTGTTCCGAATGGCATGACTGCTGCTGCAACTGAATTGTGAGCCTGCAATTCAGCCGTGTTTGGCTTTTCATCACCTAAAAATGTTACTAAATTGGTAAGATTTTCATCTGTAATAACGCTTGCTGTAGGCAGGTTATAAGATGACATCCGTGCAATTGGTGTAAAATCCTGTGCTGGAGCTTTAACTCCCGTCTGGCGAAGAGGCAGGATTATAGCGATGACTGCCGCAGCAGCCGCTCCAATGAACATATCTTTTACGATGCCCTTTGAAACTTTTCCCAGTTCCAGAGTTCTGTGAGTAACCTTCTTGTATGAAAGACGGGCTTGCAGTCTGTTGAAGCTGTTGTTCTTGTCGTTTTCGCTAAAGGAAAGCTTCATGCTGTCTGCTGTAAAAAGTGAATTCAACCCTTTGAGTTTTGCAAGCTGAGCCTGACACTTTGGACAATTCTTTATGTGAGCTTCATATTCTTCGACATATTCCAATGGAAGCTCATTGTCGAGATAAATTGAGTGAACATCTTTGTTAGGACAGGTAAACATCGTCTTCTCCTATTAACTTTAATAATTGTTCCCGTGCACGGAATACACGAACTTTTACATTTCCTTCTGTGATTCCCAGCACTTTGCCTATTTCCTTGTAGTTCATTTCTCCATATTCTCTTAGAACAAGTACTTCCTTGAGTTTTGGAGGCAGCTTATCAAGGGCTTCTTTTGCCTTTTCAATGGTTTCAGCTTTCAAGAGGTCTGTTTCACCGCTTTCCATGTGCTGACGCCCTTCGTACAAAGCCTTGTGATAAGCTTTTGCTTCTCTTGTTTTACGCTTTGCATAATTCAATGAAGCATTTTTTACAACGCGTATGAGCCAGTATTTTGCATCATCTAAGGATGGAAATACCAAACCCTTTTCATTTGCCTTAATGTAGGAATCATGCACTAAATCTTCGGCAGCTTCTTCGTCATTTACAATACGAAATGAAACTTTGAAGAGTAATTCCATTGTGGCGTCGTAAATTTTTCTAAAGTCCTGAGGATCTGAACAGTTTATTTGGTTCAAATCTTCAGTCCCTTTACTACTTGAAAACACAGTTCCCTCTTTATGGTTACACAAAAAAATAGTTTTGTGTTTATTTTCTTTCCCATACAGCTCCGTTTGGAGTGTCGGTGATTACAATTCCTTTGTCTGCAAGCAGTTTTCGGATTTCATCTGCCCGTGCAAAGTTCTTTGCTTTTTTTGCTTCTGTACGTTCAGCCACCAGTGCATTTATTTCTTCTGCTTCGGAATCCTGTACGGAAGCTGTTTCAACTGGAACTGAAAGTTGTTTTTCAGCACAGTCAATCAGTTTTAGTCCTGTAACGCTGTCCATTCTTCTAACCAGTTCAAGTGCTTCGTCTGCGGAAAGTCCTGCATCTTTTACAGCTTTCTGGATGAGACTTACTGCAACAGGTGTAGAAAGGTCGTTCTCAAGTGCCTTCTGGAAATCTTCTAGCAGTGCACGGGCTTTTTCTGACAACCCTGCAACGGAAGAAGCTTCTCCTTTTTTGTACGTTTTGCCTGCCAAAAGGGCTTTTTCCCCTCCTGCAGTTTGTGCAAGTTTTGCAACTCTCTGCACTAAGGCTTGTCGTGCATTTTTTGCACCGTCCATGGCATCCCAGCTGAAATATATTTGCTTTCGATAATGGGCGCCCAGCAGGAAAAACCTGTAGTCCAAAGGATCGTATCCTTTATCTATTAATGACTGAAGCCGCAAAAAGTTACCAGAAGATTTTGACATTTTTGCGCCTTCTCCAGAATCTGCAGCGTTCTTATCCTTTGCGATGACAAGGAATTCGTTGTGCAGCCAGTAATTGACCCATTTTGTTCCCGTTGCACCTTCGCTTTGGGCAATCTCGTTTGTATGGTGAATGGGAATGTGGTCAATGCCACCCGTGTGGATGTCGATGTGTTCTCCCAAATATTTCATGCTCATTGCAGAACATTCAATATGCCATCCCGGGTAGCCTCGTCCCCAAGGGCTGTCCCATGTCAAGGCCTGATCTTCAAATTTGCTTTTTGTGAACCATAAAACAAAATCGTAGGAATTCCGTTTGTTTTCATCAATAACGACAACGTCTCTTTTTCCTGCTCCAGCTTTCAGCTCGTCTAGGTTGAGGTTTGCCAGTTTTCCGTAGTCTTTGTATGTGCTTACATCGAAATACAGGTTTCCGCCTGCCATGTATGTATGTCCGTTTGCCTCGATCCTTTTTATGAGTTCTATCATGTCTTGAACATGCTCTGTAGCTTTGCATACAACGTCAGGACGTATGATGTTCAGCCTGTCAATGTCAGTAAAAAAGGCATCCGTATAGAATTTTGCTACTTCCAGTACCGATTCATGGCGTTCCTTTGCCGTCTTGAGCATTTTGTCTTCACCGGCATCTGCATCTCCAGTCAGATGTCCAATGTCAGTGATGTTCATGACGTGTTTCTTGTCATATCCCAAAAAAGTGAGGGTCCTGTCGAGGATGTCAAGGAATACGTATGCCCTGAGGTTTCCAATGTGAGCATAATTGTACACCGTTGGTCCGCATCCATAAAAACCAACGTATCCCGGTGTTATTGGTGTAAAATCCTGCATTGTGCGACCCATTGTGTTGAATAACCGTAATCCCATAAAACCTCCGGCTGCAATTCTTTGCTTGGCAATCCAAGCATTATTGCGGTAGCCTTGTTCTTTCTATATAATAAAATTATGAATAGCATACGAGAAATAGGCGAAAATATCAAGGACTCCCCGTATTTTAGTGGGGAGGTGAGCTATGATGTTCCTATGAATGAGCATACGACTATGAAGGTTGGAGGAAAGGCTAGTGCATATATTGTTCCCCATGATGCTGTTTCTGCCGCCATTGTCGTGCAAGAGTGCAAGAAAAATGCAGTCAGGCTTGTTGTTTTGGGAGGAGGAAGCAATGTTGTTGTTTCTGATGATGGCATTGATGGCATTGTCCTGTCAACAGAAAGGATGAATGCAATTTCGTTTTGCTCGGAACAGAAGAAAGTCGGCCTTGATGGTGCTCCGTGGAAATCAGGAACGCTTGTGCGGGTTTCATGCGGCGCTGGTGCTCTAATGAATGATATTGTCGCCTTTTGTGCTTCCCACGGCTTGTGGGGACTGTCTTGCTTTGCAGGCTTGCCGGGAACGGCAGGAGGTGCTGCCTATATGAATGCCCGTTGTTATGAAAAAGAAGCCAGCGATGTCATTGCCTCTGTTACTTTTCTTAATTTTGATAAAATTGTCGCAAATACTGATATAAAAGTTGCGGAATTTCAAGAAATATATCATAATAATAGAGTTGACTGGAGTTATAAATGTTCTCCTTTTGTGGCTAAAAATATACTTATTGTTGGAGTCGATTTTTACTGCATTGCTGTTGAGGGAAAGGACGTTTCTGACGTGATTTTTGCCAAAAACGATGCGTATGTTCACGATAGGATTGTTAAAGGGCATTTTAAGGCTCCAAGTGCCGGCAGTGTTTTCAAGAACAATCGTGCATTTGGAAAACCGAGCGGAATGTTGGTAGACGAAGCAGGATTGAAAGGTTTTTCCGTTGGCGGAGCGCAGATAACTCCTTGGCACGGGAACTTTATTATAAACACTGGTACGGCGACTGCTTCTGATGTTGGAAAGCTGGTCGATGTTGCGAGAGAGAGGGTTAGGAATATGACGGGTTTTGTATTGGAGCCTGAAATTATTTTCATTTAATGGTATGTAGGTTTTGTGCCGATTATATCAATGGAGTGCTATATAGATGTTACAGTTGTCTTTTGTAAGTTTTAAGGCGAATTCTTATATTTTTGTTGAAGATACGCCTTCTAATGACAGGTTTTTTATCATACAGACTGGAAAGGTCAGTTGCTACCACGAAACACCGATACCGGGCAGTTCTTTTAAGATGCTTGGTCCAGGAGACTTTCTTGGTGTTATTCCTTGTATGTCAGGTCATAGTCACACTGAAACTGTAATTGCTTCTACGGATGTTACTGCTATAGTTGTCCGTCGCGACCAGTATCCAGAGCTTATTGTCCACAATACACCGATTGCTCTAAAAATTATTCGCTATTTTGCACGTGAAATGCGTTTTATGAATGATATTCGTGCAAAAATGACCGTAAAAAAGGTTTCTGCTTCAAATTCTGCAGAAGAATTGTTCAATATTGCTCAGTTTTATGAAGATAAGGGGTTTGATGCCGTTGCAGAATATGGATACTATCAGTATTTGAAGACTGCACCTACAGGACCGAATGCAGAAGTTGCAAAGCGTCGTTTTGCATCTTTACGCAAAAAGACTCCCGTAAAGTATCTTGAATCTCCACCTGAGAATATCCGTCAGTATCCAAAGGAGAACATGATTTTTGCTGAAGGACAGGCTGGTTCTGACATGTATATCATTCAGGAAGGTTCTGTACGCATTACTAGAGTTATCGAAGATGATGAGGTAACGTATGCATTACTGAGAAAAGGCGACATGTTTGGTGAAATGGCTCTGTTGGACAACAAGCCTCGTTCTGCAAGTGCCGTTACTCATGAAGATACAAAAGTGTTGGTTGTCAATGCATCGAACTTTGAGCAGATGGTAACTTCTCAGCCGAGTTTTATTGCACGCCTTACGCAGATGCTTGCTGAACGTGTGTGGTCAATGTATCGTCAGCTTGTAAATGGACTCCTTACCGATCAAAGGGAGCGCATGGTTGACATGCTTGCCCTTCAGATTGAAATCATGAAAGTTCCTGGGGGAAAGGGAGTTCCGTATCAGACGGACTTTACTCCACAGGATATTGTTAACATGAGCGGCATTCCTTCGCAGAACCAAAACATGGCACTGAATCAGCTGTATTCAGATCAGAACGTTAAGGTTAAGAATGGAAAGATTAACATTCCTGATGTTGATGAACTGATAAAGCAGGCTGCTTTTTATCGAAATCAGCAAAACCGTCGCTTTAAGTCACAGTCATAAGTATATGAATAAAAGCGTTTTTTTATTGTTTTCAGTCTTAGCATTCTCATGTTTTTCTGTATGCAATTCAGTGTATGCACAGGCAGATAATTCTCAGAATTTCGTTTCTGCTGATGTTTCTGAAACAGACGATGCCGTTACAGGAACAGTATCCTCTGACATTGGTTCTGTCTCTGTTGTCATAAAAAAGCCCTCTCGCAATCCTGCAAACGGCAAGGAAACGCAGGCTCAACCTGTTCCTGATAGTTTTGGCAATGTAAAGCTCGGCATGTCTGTTGATGACGTAAAGGAAATGCTTGCAAAAGATTCCCAGTTTGGCTACAGGGGAGACAAAGATGTTTCCCTCATGGCAGGAGAAAACAGAACTTTGATTGAAACGGATTCTTCTCGCTATGCTCCCTATTCGTATCTTGACAGGTGCTGGTTTCAGTTTTATGAAGACAAGCTGTACATCATGACCATAAACATGAATCAGGAAAAGCTGGATCATTATTCTGTATTCAGCCAGCTGTGCGAAAAGTACGGTACTCCAACTTCCCTTAATCCTGACAAGTCGGAATGGGTGAGTGATACTGTTATTGTAGATTTGGAGCGACCGTTGTCCATAAAATATACAGATCGCGCCGTGATGGAAAAAATACAGAACGCGTCTTTCGTTGATAAAACCGCAAAAGAAAAATCTCGCGAACAGTTCCTTGAAGGTCTGTAATATATGGCTGTCGTAAAAAAATACATTCCATTTTGTCTCTTTGTCTTTGTTTCGCTGTTTTCTGCATCATGTTTTGGTTCTGGAAAGAAAATAGAAATGCCCGTCAGGGACTTGGAAATTTGTACGGCTGGAGGAGAACGTATTCCTGTAAAAGCTGAAATTGCAGCAAAGAATCCCGAACGCCAGCATGGATACATGGATCGCAAAAAAATTCCGGACGGAACGGGCATGCTGTTTGTTTTTGCAAAAGACGAAGTGTTGAACTTTTGGATGAAAAATACGCCACATCCCCTGTCAATTGCCTACATTGACAGTGAGGGGGCTATCGTTGATATTTTTGACATGACTCCATTCAGTCTGAGCAACATTACGAGTAGCCGCTCCGTGCGTTATGCCCTTGAGGTTCCGCAAGGGTGGTTTGAGCGGGTCGGCATTTCTAAAGGTGACATTGTCCAGACCGCGGACGGCTCTACAATAAAAGTGTTTCAGTCCTATCTGTAGTGCTGTAAGCAACTTGCTTAAACCAACTTGGTTACAGCTCCTGTTCAAGATTTTTCAACTGCTGAATTGCTATCTTGTCTTTTGGGTCAATTTCCAGTACAGTCATAAAATATTTTCGTGCTTCTTCCTTGTCACCCCGTTTGAGACTCAGGTAGCCAAGGTTGCTAATGACTTTCGTATTGTCCGGTTCAAGATTCAAGGCATCGCATAGACTGTCCTGCGCACCGTCAAGATCCCCTGTTTCCAGCTGACAGATTGCAAGCTCATTGTATGTGTCTGCACTTTGATCTCCGCCATCGCATTCCTGGGCTTTTTCAAATGCCTGTCGAGCTTCTGAAAAGCGTTCCAAACGACGTAGGCCCCAACCCAACAGAAACCATGCGTTCCATACTGCTGGATTGTCCTGCAGGAATTTGCGTATTTCTTCGAGACCTTTTTCTTCTTCACCGCGCGAAATCAATTCGTATGCATTGTGAAAACGTTCGTTTTCCAAATTTCGTGAATTTATTTTGTTGAGCAGTTCCTGAGCTCGTTCAATTTTGTACGAGCCGTTTTCGCCCAAATCTTCTTCTTTTTCGTCTGCCGTTAGACCAATATAGCTTTCCAGACAGCTTTTTGCTTCCGAGTAGTTGTTTTTTTTCAGATAAAAGAATGCTGCATTAAAAAAAGCATCGGGCAGTTCTGGATCGCTGTCCATTGCATCGCGATAGTAGATCAGTGCATCATCATCGTAAGCATCTGCATCGTCGTACAGCCCTGAATTGCGATAGTTGTCAGCGCGCTGGTCAAAAAAGAGAGCCATATTCAAGATGATGGCTTTATTGTCGGGCTGAATTCCGTGGACTGCATGCCAAATTTCTTCTGCAAGTTCCCAATCCTCGTTTTTTGTCTTAAGAATTGCAGCTTCGGACAGCTCCTTTACAATATTAGGTCGAGCTTCTTGGATGAGCGTCCGGTAATAGTCAAGGTTTGGATTCGACTTGTCATAGGCAAGTACAGTCAATATTCCTGCAAGCACCTGTTCCTGAGTCAAATTCTTTACATCTTCGCTTGGTTTTTCCTCTGAGTCTTTCTTTTGGACAGGAAGTTGAATTGCAGGATCAATATGAATATCCCCTGCAGAAAGTTTGAAGCCTTCCGGCAACTTTACAAAGTAAACAGAGTCCAGTGGATTTGCGGGATTCATTATGGGTTATGCTCCAGATGCTTGTTGTGCTGCATTCATTTGCTGACTGCTTTCCAAGTCGGCTTTTCGGACTGTCGTCAAGTAATTGTTGATGTGTACCTTGTATGAGAGTGCAACGGTTGCATCATTGAATTTTATGGAAACGGCAACAATGTCTTTTCGCCCCTCAACCGCGGAGGTTTCTGCAATGACACCTTTCAGCTGTATTATTTCATGTGGCTCTTCAAATTCAAGGGCGAGTTGAGCGTCTTTGCCTTTCAAGAACTGAGCAAGTCCAAGAATAAAGACTTTTGCTCCTCCAAACGAAATGTCGTGAAGAATGCACCTTCGGGGAACATTCTGTACTACGATGGAACATTCTTCTGTGTGGAGCCCAAGCTTGCGGCTGGAGTCCTTTGTAATGACAATGCGCTCTTCCTTGCGTCGCAGCGAATTAATGTTTGCATCAATGACATGACCGATTTTTTCAATCAAGTCATCAGGCGGACGCTGTGTGAATGTCAGGGTAACTATGGCTAAGTCTTTGCTGTTCATGTATGGCATGACCTGTGATACCTTGCATGAAATGAAGAAACTTACTGGAGTACCATCAGAATTCATGAACCAGTAGCGAAGGCTCATGGTTGGAGGATCCTTTTTTGTCATCTGCTGGAATGAACCGCTTTTTGTTCCTACTATGATGCGTGCTAATGAAAAAGATGTGGAATTTATGATACAAGGCCACTGACCTTCCGCACATTTTATAAAAATCTGGCGCGGATCCATGCCAAGTGTACGTATAATATCTTTGGTAAACGTTAATTCCGTGTTAAGATATGTTTCGTAATACTTTGTGATTTGCTGAGTGGTAGTAATTGCCATAACTTAAATAATAGTTTATAACGCAATAATTGTAAAGCCTAAAATAAATATATCTTGAAATAAACATGCTGCAACCTCGGTTTGCTGTCGAGCTCTGAACCCATGCACCTGAGTTGCGGTCACAGTTGTTTAGACACAGGCTTCAAAACATCATGGCTTCAAAGGAACGCCGGAAAACTGAAGTTTTTATAGGGGGCATTTATTGTGTAAGTCCCAGCAACAGTGTATGATGATGCCATGAAAAAATACCAGAATATTCTGTTCGACTTTGACGGAACTCTTTTTGACACTTCAAAGGGTGTTTTCAAATCGTTTGACAAAGTTGTTGAGTGCTACAAGCTTGATGTTCCTGACAAGTCTGTGTACAACACCATGATTGGACCTCCTTTGCGCGAAAGCTTTTCTCGCGTGTTTAAGCTGCCGGAAGATAAACTTGTGGAAGCCATGGACGTGTACAGGAAATGCTATGCGGCTTCGGGCATGTTCGAAGTTCAAGTGTACGATGGCGTTATCCCTTTGATCGAACGTTTGCGACAAGCCGGAAAAACCGTATGCATTGCTACCAGCAAGCCCGAAGTCTATACAAAAAAGATTCTTGAGCGTCAGGGCATGCTTGACCTGTTTGATTTTGTTGCCGGCAGCGATTTGGAAGAAGCCCGCCGAGTCAATAAGGTTGATGTCATCCGTTACGTACTTGCAGAAATGGGGCTTGAAGATAAAAAAGATGAATGTGTGCTTGTCGGCGATACCCACTTTGACGCAGCAGGTGCAAAGGCTGCCGGCATCGACTGCATTGGCATTCTGTATGGCTTTGGCACGCGGCAGGAACTTGAAGCTTACGGTGCTACGTATATAGAAGAAAACTTGCATGATGTTCAAAAGCTGTTGGATTTGTAATGGTCTGAATGCATTGAAAAAGAATGTTTTTTTCTATATCATGCAACTATGAAAGAACTTGAATTAAAGTATGGCTGTAACCCGAATCAGAAACCTGCGCGGGTGTATATGGAACATGGCGATTTGCCTTTGACGGTTGTAAATGGCAGACCTGGATACATAAACTTGCTTGATGCATTGAATGGATGGCAGCTTGTAAAAGAACTGAAGGAAGCTACAGGACTTCCTGCTGCATCGTCTTTTAAACATGTTTCTCCTGCCGGGGCTGCAATCGGTCGCCCTCTTTCTGACGTATTGAAAAAAATCTACTTTGCAGACATAGAAGTTCCCCTTACTCCTCTTGCCTGTGCCTATGCACGTGCACGCGGTGCAGACAGAATGTCTTCGTTTGGTGACTTTATTGCTTTGAGCGATACTTGTGACAAAGCAACGGCACTCCTCATAAAGAAAGAAGTAAGTGACGGCATCATTGCTCCTGGTTACGATGCAGATGCACTCGAAATCCTTAAGGCAAAAAAGAAAGGCGGTTACTGCATCCTTCAGATTGATGAAAAATATGTACCTGCCGACATTGAGAGCAAAATGGTGTTTGGCGTAACTTTTGAACAGGGGCATAATTTTGTAAAGCTTGATGATGAATGCCTTAAGAATATCGTTACTGAAAAAAAGACGCTTTCCAAAGAGGAACGTGACAATCTTCTTATTTCGCTTATCATTCTGAAATATACCCAATCAAACAGCGTATGCTACGTAAAGGACGGTCAGGCAATCGGTATTGGTGCCGGACAGCAGAGCCGCATTCACTGTACTCGTCTTGCAGGAGACAAGGCCGACAAGTGGTGGCTCCGTCAGAGTCCACAGGTACTGAACCTTCCGTTTAGGAGTGACATCAAGCGCCCTGATCGAGACAACACTATCGATGTATATACGAGTGATGATTATGAAGATGTTCTTGCCGATGGCGTGTGGCAGAATTTCTTTACCGAAAAACCTTCTGTGTTTACAAAAGAAGAACGCAAGGCTTGGATTGCAAAGAATACTGACGTTGCAATTGGCAGCGATGCATTCTTTCCGTTCGGAGACAACATTGAACGTGCCCACCGCAGCGGCGTAACCGTTATCGCCCAACCGGGCGGTTCAATCCGTGATGATAACGTTATCGAAGTGAGCAACAAATATGGAATGGTAATGGCATTTACGGGTATCCGCCTGTTCCACCATTAATTTCCGTATCCGAATCGAGCGATTTGCTTTGCGGAAATGACATCAGGAGACTTCTTGAAACTTTATTTTTGAGAGGTCTCCTTGCATTACAACACAACGAAAGCTCGCTCCGTAATAAGTGATGATGATATCATGCATTTGAGTGTTTTGAAGTTCCGTAAAAAGCTTTGATGTAGCAGTGTATGAAGCAGATCCTTATTGGAACCAGTGGCTATGATTACCCAGAGTGGAAGGGCGTGTTCTATCCACAATATGTAAAGCGCATTGACTTTCTCAGCTATTATGCGACTCGGTTTAATGCCCTTGAACTGAACAGCACGTTTTACAGTATGCCGACAGCCGACAGGCTTTTTTCGTTTTATGAACGGAGTGAAGGGCGTGTTTCATTCAGCATAAAGGCAATCAACCTGTTGACTCATCATGTTTCCGCAGTGTGGCAGAATGTTGCTGATGATTTTAAGGCATCCCTTATGCCGCTTTTTAAAAGAAATGTATTGAGTGCCGTTCTGTTTCAATTTCCACAGAGCTTTCGTTATACCGTTGAAAATCGTCTGTTCCTTGCAAATTTAATTGCCAGTTTCGAAGGCTTTCCTGTCGTAATAGAGTTTCGCCATAAAGAATGGATTCGTAAATCTGTTTTTGAAGGGATTGTCTTGCGAAATGCGTCTGTAGTGTTTTGTGACATGCCTCGGCTTGCTTCTTTACCTGCTGCCACCTTTCAGTACAGTCATCATTCTCCATTTATTGGGCAAAATGCATATGTTCGCCTGCATGGACGGAATGCAGCTGCATGGTATTCTTGTTCACCAGAAACAAACGGATGTGCCCGATATGACTATGAATATTCTCTTCAGGAACTAAAGTCCTTTGTGCCTGTCATTCATGCGGCTCAAAGTGAAGGTCGTTCCGTGCAGATGTATTTTAATAATCATCCCAAGGGAAATGGTGCAAAAAATGCACTGCAACTCAAAGAATTTCTAAAGGAAAACTTGAAAAACTGAAGTTCTTTGAGTTTCCTATATTTTGCCGGAATCAACTATTGAAGTGTGTTATAGAACTCTAGAGAACCACAACCTTTCTGCGACAGATACTCTTCCTGTGCTTTATCAGGCAGGGTGGTTAACTTCGTACAGAGAATATACCGAATCTTTGCCAGTGCGCGCAATCATTACGGCCAGTGCGCGCAATCATTACGGCCAGTGCGCATGCTATACAAAGTTCGTATATTCCGACAATGGAAAATCAATGAAAGGAATCGTGCTTGCGGACTTTTTCTATCAGATTAGAATCATGCCATGGCTATTCAGTGGCATACACAGATTGTCATAATCTTGCAGTCACCAATAGCTATCAAGGCTATCGAAACTTTGATTTCTGGATTTTTCTTTAAGTGAAAAAAATATGTCTATGTAATGAAACACGGCAATGCGCTGCCACCTGCGAAATATGGAGATATTTTCATATAATAAATTGATTATATTGAACTTGTGGAAATCTGGTGTAAAGAAAACAATTATTCCAAGCCTCAATATAGTTTTCCTGTTTATCCACTTGAACTGACGATGAAGCAGAAATCATTTTCTTGTTCATTAACAATATATAATCAACAAAATTTTACTCGCTTCAGTAAAGATGGAAAAGGCAGTACTAAAGAACTTGCAATGATGGATGCGGCGAAGTCTCTTTATTATGACTTTTGTGAAATTGTAGACATGCGATCTGCTGTAGGTGAGCCAAATGAAGAATTTGCTGTAACTCAATTGCACGAACTTTCTCAAAAAGGCTTTTTTGATGAACCAGATTATTCTTACGAGGAAAATACAGATGATGATGGTTGCCCTATTTGGAAATGTAACTGCAAAATCTCAAATTATGATGACTACTATTGGGCAACAGCTTCAACAAAAAAAGAAGCTAAAAGAAAAGCTGCATTTTCAGAATTGATGTATGTGTTAAATATGCAAGATTAAAAGGAGGTGCTAAGAATGATACAAGATATTTTGAGTGGCATGAAACATTATGTTTTTGCTGATGCAGAAAACTCCGCCAGCAACAGTTCTTGGTTTGTAGATTTTCTAAAATCAAACAATTATCTTTCAACTGATACACAAATTATCTGCATAATCGGAGCCGATAAATCTCAGAACGATTATTATGAAAATCTCAAAGTAAGGATTGAAAAAAAGCAATCCGTAAATCTTACACCCATACGAATAAATGAAAACTCAAAGAATGCCGTAGATATGGTTCTTTGTGCATATTTAGGAATGGCTGTAGCTTTATCCCCCGCGGCAGAATTTGTTATAGTTTCAAATGATGGAGATTATACCCCAGTGATAAACAGACTCTCTGCTATTGGCGTAGATATAAAAGAATATAAAAGTACAACCGAAAAAAAAAGGAAACAAAAGCCACCTACTCCCAAGCAAAAAACAAATAAAATAGAAACTACAAGCACAATTTCAAACACACAGATAAAAGAAATAGCAGAAAAGATTTATAACCAGAAATCCAGTCGACCTAAAAAACTATCCACACTGAAAAAAAGAATAAAACAATTTAAGATAAAATATAAGTTCACGGAAAAAGATTTGGATTCTATTTTAGAAAAAGTTAAGGATTGCCTTATTTCCGAAAATAAAATTAGCATTTCTGATGGCGGAAAAGAAATAAAGTGGCAATAAATATTTACCCCTACATTTTGCTTTCTTTCATAATACCTACTTTGTTCTGCTAATTTACGGTCTTTTATTCCAATAATTGCAGATTGTTCCGATTCATGCTACAATCATAGGGATGAAATCAGACGGAACATTTTTGACGGTCAGTCAGGCTGTAGAAAAATGGAATATCTCAGAGAGAATAATCCGCACCTTGTGCTCGCAACGGATTTACTCCTTCCAGCTGATTTTTCCTGCTCCAGCTTTCTGTCCTCTTACATCTGAATTTCTGCTTCCTGCTCCAGCTTGCAATTATTCATCAACATGAACTGGACGACATCTTGATACAAAGGATTCGTATCGGATAATTTGGCAAGCCTTTTCTTGTCATTATCAGACAAGCTTATCCAGTTGTTTTTATTGGACAGCAAAGTTTCTGCATCCATTTTATATGGAATGAAGTTTATCCCCGTCTTTGCTTTTAAATGCTCAAGAATATAAAATCCGCCGGCATCTATATCGCCATAGTGTTTAAAGAGTGTGCAGGGATTGCATCTCGCGGCAAGCTGAATGAAATCTCGTTTTACTGAATTATGGAATCCTCCAAGATAGACTGCCAATTCGTTTTGAGGCTGATATTTATGAAAGCTCGTCAAATTTTCTATTGTTATGACAGAAGCCCCCTTGAGTTCAATGGACTTAAGCCCTTTTAGTGTTTTTGTAGAAAGCCCTATATCCCCATCAATTTTTGATAAATCAATTTTCTGCCCGCAGTCCAATATTCCACTTCCCTTAACCATTACATAGGCAGGAGTTTTTATAATATTGTGTTCCTCCAGCACCGTATCTTTCTCATCATATTCTCCGTATTTATACAGAAGTGCCCGAAGAGCAGGTTCAAGTGACTCAAGGCGTTTTGAGTTGTTGAAAATTTTAACGGACAACTCACGGATAAAACTTTCTTCCTGATTTTCCAAAATTGACTTACACGCAAGTAAGATGTCTTTGTACTGCTCAAAATCTCCTTCAAAAAATTGAACCTTCTTGTTTTCTTTGATATGCTGCTTTTGTTCAGATATATAAAGCAAGAGCGGAGAATAATCTGCCGCATTCAGATTTTCATATTCCTGCCAGATTTCTAGCAAGCGATTATTGGTATCAGTTTTTGCTTCTCTATTTAAATATGAATAGATTTCTTGGATTGCTGGCTTTACAAGATAAACTGATTCTATTTTTCCGCTTTTCTCTGACTTGTAGTCAATGAAGCCTTTTGCCCTGAGTGCAGAAAAGGTGCTGTTTAATTCCTTGTAAAAACTATATTCAGAATCATCATCATATTTTGGAAAGAGCTTTGAAGTTTGGATTTTAAATCTCTGCTCGTTAACATTATCACCTGTAAAAGTCTTGCTGTTCT